>TARA_R110002012_G_scaffold81454_3_pt1 | contig 30842 bp, 24 predicted proteins | sample TARA_R110002012 | Tara Oceans TARA_R110002012 (sample SAMEA4396515) | marine metagenome | biome: Westerlies Biome; feature: [DCM] deep chlorophyll maximum layer (ENVO:01000326); material: water (ENVO:00002006), including particulate matter (ENVO:01000060) such as... | depth 40 m | reverse complement strand
TGCCCCTGCGGTGCCGGATACCTTGCCGCCAACGCCAGCGGCAACTGCCTTCTCCACAAACTCAGGCCCGGGAATGGAGGCGTAGATCAAAGAAGGGCCATCGGCTGATTTGAACTCCGGCCGGGCGAGTATTTGGGCCAGCGTCCAGGTAACGTCACCTGCGCCACCTGCTGTGGGGTTGTCGCCCATGTCGCTGATCATGAAAGGATGCTTGTCGCTGGCAATGGCCATGTCGAGGCTTTCTTTCAGCGTGGCAGTAGGGGCAATGAACTCAAACTCATTTCTTACTTCCCAGAAGGCATTGGCTAATGACTCAGCGGTGCTGGTGACCTTGGCCTTGTCGTCGCCGGTCACCATCACCACGGCGTGGTTGCGGGGCTCATCCGCCCAGGCGTAACCAATCCAGATGGCTGCATCTACAATGCCTTCCTGATCCGCCGCCGGAGCCACTTTGGCATACAAGCTTTTGCCGGGATCAACCCTGGTGCTGGTTTTTTCGCCTGGCAGCAAAATTGGCACCGGAATCCATGCTTTATAAGCTGGCTTGCCTTTGCCGCTTTCAATCCTCTCCAGCAGGTTTTCTACTGCCCGTTTGTCCGACTCCCTCGAATCTTCATGAGGTGCCATGCGGTAGCAGGTGATGATGTCGCTGTTTTGGGCCAGCGTTTTTGATACGTTGCCGTGGAGGTCCATCGACGTGGAGATGATTGTTTCATAGCCGACCACTTCCCGCACTCTGGTGATGAAATCTCCCTCGGGATCGTCGAGGCCCACCACACTCATGGCACCGTGGATATCGAAGAAAAGGCCGTCGTAAGGCAGGCTGTCTTTCAGCATCGTCAGCGTTTTGCCCACCAACGATTCGTAGGCTTCCCTCGTCACGGCGCCGCCGGGAATGGCGTGGGCCCTGAGGGTAGGAATCCAGTTGGCTCTTTTTCTGTCAAGCGAGTCCGGATTGAGAAATGAGTAGAAAGAAAAAACGTCGTTGCCTACCCTTGCCCGGAACATTGCCTCGTCGGTAAGTGCGGGGGAGAAAGTGCTCGACTCAATGGCCAGGCCTGCGATGGCGATACGGGGAAGGGGTTTGGTGTCGTCCGGATTGTTTTGCTGGCTGCAAGAGGAAGCGAAGAGGATGGCTGCAAAGAGGTAGAGGCTAATTCTTTTCATGTCGGTTGGTTCGGTTCTTTATTCAAATGTAAGGTGGCCTGCTTTTAAAGCAAAGAAGGATTGTGAGGTGTGGTTCATTTCTTTTCAGAATAGATTGGTCGGCGCTATTGTGTGGTGTCTTACGGGAATTGTGGCTTTTTCCAGGCCTTTTGGTACCGATATGCCGCCCCGATGGGACTAGGTTGTGCGGTGAAGAAGCGTTGGTGTACCGATATGCCGTCCCTACAGGACTCGGAGGTAGGGTTGGGCAGGGGGTGTTTACTTCTTCCACTGATTCCCTCAGAGTCTCTCGCAGAGGACTCTGAGGGAGTACACCGGATGAGAGGTTTTAGGCGATTTGAATGCACCTACTTCTTCCACTGCTCCAACTGCCTTTGCTGTTCCGTGTAGGGCAGGCCTTGTTTTATCCAGTCTTTGGCAGGGTGTCCTTTGAGGTAATGGCCAAACCATTGCAAAATTCTGTTTTGGTAGTCATAGCGGTTTTTGTCTTCTCTCAAGCCATGGCCTTCTTTGGCATACACCAACAGCACCATCTCTTTGTCGGCCCGGCGGGCAGCATTGTACATTTCTATGCCTTGCCGCCAGTCCACGTTGGTGTCGGCGTCTCCCACTTCGAAAAGGAGAGGTGTTGTCATATTATCGATGTTCATCACCGGCGAGTTGCGCATGTAGCCATCGATGTTTCTCCATGGCGGCACCATCATGCGCTCCTGGCTTACCTCGAAATGGTAATTTTCGGGTGTACCTCCAAACGACCAGGCCACCATGCCGTACATGCTCACCAGGTCTGTTAACCCGGCTCCTGCCACAATAGCAGCGAAGATCTTGGTGTTGGTGGCTGCAAAGGCTGCCTGATAGCCGCCCCATGAATGCCCTACGAGTCCTACTTTTTTAGGGTCGACCAGGCCTTTGTCAACTACAGTTTTCACAGCGATCTCCATGGTTTTGGTAGAAGAGATGCCGGGGTCTCCCGCATCGAAAAGAATGTCGGGCTGCAACACGAAGTAGCCCTGGCTTGTCCACACCCGGTGGTTGTAGTAATGCCACTGCGAGGGGGCGATGTAGCGATGAATGTTTTGCGACAGAAACTCATACACATAGGTGATCATCGGATATTTTTTACCTGGCTCATAGTCATCGGGATAGAACAGAGAACCCTGAAGTTTGACGCCGTTGGCATTGGCGTATTCAATGAGCTCGGCTTTGCCCCATCGGTAGTCTTTTTGAAATGGATTGGTGGCAGATACCTGACTGCCTTCGCTACTGCCGTTTTTGGAAACGAAATAGTCGGGAGAGTCTTCAAAGCTCTCCAGTACGTAGGCTATGGTAGCGGCCTCTTTGGCTTTGATCAGGCGAGTGGCCCGCATATCATCCCAGCAAAGGCTTTTGAGTTTGCCCTGGCTTAGCACAGCATAGCCCTCTTTCTTGCTCCATTCGCCAGTTTGGTGGATGTACATCGGCTGCTTGAGGTCGATGTACTCCTGATCATTATCGATGGAAACAAAGCGGCTGATGGTTTTGTCCTGCGCTCCGTTGGTCAGGTTGGTCGCTTTGGAACCGTCCACTTTGAGCGACCAGATGTCGTATTTCGAATGCACGTAGACAGTGGTGCCAGCTGCATCCCAGCCGACGAAGCGGTAAGGCGGCTTTTGTTCTACCGGGTGGTCGTCTTCCTTATCAACAAATGAGGCAGAGAGGCTGCCTGTGAGGTTGATACTTTTGCCCGACTGGAAGTTGAAAGCATGGTAGTTGTCATCTTTGAGGTAAACCACCGTTTTACCATCGGAGCTTACATTGTAGAGGCGGTTTACCTGCTCCAGGATCTTTTGTTTTTGGCCGGTTTGGCTGTCGATCGTGTAAACGTCGGCATTGGATCGGCCAAACATGCCGTCAAACTCATAGGGCGTTTCGTCGAGACCGAGAACTATCGACACGTCCTTCTGCCACAGGGTTTCCTCCGTGAGGTCATCCCCCAGCTGCACAAACTTGTTGCCTGTCAGATGCCACACGGCCAGGTAGCTCTGCAGCCTTTTTCGTTCTGCCAGCTGTTTTTGCTCAGGGATTACGTGCACATCGCTACTGTTCCAAATCTCCAGCGCCGGCGCCTCTTCGTACAGGGCTTCCTTTTCCGGGTCGGGTGTTGTTTCTTCGCTTTCGTCTTTTTTGGAGGGCTTCTTCAGCCAGGTCATGGTTTCGAAAAAGACGGAGCTACCGTCCTTATTCCATCTCAAATTCGAATTGCTGACGATGCGGGAGTTAGCCGGAAAATCAGGGATGGTCATCTGATCAAAGGTAAGGGTGGGCGAAGTGGTACCTGCCAGCTTTTTCCAGGCGAGAACGATGTGCGTGGAGTCTTCGTAGTCCTCATTAGTCACCGACTGGTACACGGCCAGGTCGTCGCTGTTTTTGCGCCAGCTGAGTCCTTTGTAGTAGGCGGCGGCACTATGCAATAGCCTTACCGTGTTGGTTTTGCCATCGAAAAGCTGGATACCGTTGCCTTCTTTGCCTGCTGTTTCCATGGCCATGGCCAGCAGCATGCCTTTGTCCTGCCATTTGTATTCGGCCACATTGCCAAAGCTGAAATCTTTGCTGGTGGCGAGGTTTCTCACCACAATATCATTTCCTTTTCCGCTGCCGTACCTTTTCAACACCACGAACTGACCATTATCACTGAAATCGAACCCAGCCACTTCTTTCACTACCACGCTGTCGCTCGTTGCCAGGTTGATCAATCCGAAGCTGGTATGCACAGGCTTCTTGTCTTTCTCCAGCTTCTTGCGTTCGGCTTCCGGCAGGTTGATGAGGTAGCCCAGCCATTGGTTGTCACCAGAAAAAGCGGCGTCGGTGCCTTCCTTCAACACTCTGACTTTCTCGTTGGTCAGGTTGTGGAGGCGGAGTTCGTTTTCCTTGTTGTTTCTGTCGATATGATACACCAGCCAGGCGCCATTGGCCGACAGCTGCCCGTCGTTGCCCAAGCTTTCCCACTGACCGAAGTCGGTGGACGTGAGGGCCTTGAGTGAGTCCTGTTGAAATGCGATGACCGGGTGTAGAAGAACGATCGAGATGACCAGTGAAAGCAGTAAAATGAGTGGTTGATGAGTCCTTTTTTTCATTGCAGTGAGTGTTTGACAGAATGATATTAAGGGATTGTCTGCAAAGTTCCAGCAAGGTTGACGCAAAGTTATATGTATGGCGCTGAGAAGATGGCTGCCTGGAGCCGCTCAATTACAAACAACAGCATCCTGCCCATGAGGGAAGTTGGGCATACAAGTGTTAAAAGCCGAACAACTCCTCCATTTATGGCAGCATTTATTTCACAGCGGCATGCGCTCCTTGCTTTGCGCATCATGGTCGGCATCATTATGATGGCTCATGGCTTTCAACGGCTCTACTACGGCACGGTGGCTGACTTCGGTGGTTACCTTGATTCGCTAGGGCTGATGATAGGCACGCCTATTGCCTGGAGCATTACCCTGTTTGAGCTGGCGGCTGGAGCAACGCTTGCCCTTGGTTTCTTTCAGAAATGGATCAGTCTGACCTGGCTGCTGGTGATTGTGCCGGGCATTTTTCTGGTGCATTTACCGAACGGCTGGTATGTGGTAGGGCCCAGCAGTGGCGGCGTAGAATATAGCTGCCTGATTGTGGTTTGTTTGCTGGTATTGGCAGCGGAAAGAAGCTAAAAAGCCTCGGCTGGTTTCCAATAATCGTGCGCCATGTCCGGACATTAAAGGGGTTACTCTTGTGGCGGAGCACAGAGTAACCCCTTTAATTCTTGCCTTGCGGACCAACGCCTAATTCATGTTGGCATTGGGCAGCACCAGCAATGGCACTCTGGTCTTTAGTGTCATGCTGCGGGTGTTGCTGCCTTTTAGTAGCGACTCCAGAAAGCCGGTTTTGTGAGGCACCATCACCAGCAAGTCGGCCTGAAATGCCTCTACTCCCTTGACGATGCCTTCGCCAATTTTTGAACTCCCGATAACGCTGTATGAATGATCAACATCCTCCAGAAGGTTATCTACAGCACTGATCATCTCATCTTCAACGGCCACGGCAGCCCCAGCCTTTGCTTTGGTGTCTACATGGAATACCTGTAGCTCTGCGGCGAACTTCCGGGCAATTTCCTTCATCAAATCAAGGTGATTGTCCTGGTCGAGGCAGGTGTGCTCATAGGCATACAGAATTTTTCCTATGCCCTTGAAAGGGGCGTTGCCTGGCACCACCAGCACCGGGCAATTCAGTCGCTTGATAGCTGCCGTGGTGGTATTGCCAAACAGTTCGTATTCTATCAGGTTGGTCTCCATGCCCATTACTACCAGGTCGGCGTTACGATCAGCAGCGAATTGCGACAGCTCTCCAATAGTATCACTCGTTTTGCTGACCCAGCTCACTTTCAGTCCGTATTTTTTGGCGGTTTCGTTCGCCAGCTTTTGCAGGTCGCTGTTGTTGTGGTCGATCATCTGCTCTATGGCGGTGGGGCTAACAAGGCCGTTGGCAGCATGGGGGCTGAGGTGGTAAGAATTGAAAAGCACCAGGTCGGCTTTGACAACCGACGCCAGGTTGGCGGCATATTGAAGTGCGTTAGTGGCGGCGGGTGAATAATCGGTGGCTATAATTATCGTGTTCATGACTGATGTGGTTTGTTGGGTAAATCTGGCATTTATCCACCGGCCACATCATGACCTGTGTCAGCAGTTGAGGTGATTTTTGTGGGTGCGGAGGCATGGGAATGCTGTCGTGTGAGACACACGCCAGAACAGCAGAAGCCGGGAGTGCCGAAGTGGCATGTGAGACACCTGCCAAAACAACACACGGCAGAACAGCACATAGCAGAACACAGGCAGTCCCATTAAAGAGGTTACACTTGCATGGGAGCAGAGAGTAACCTCTTTAATTGCTACGGAAAGGCCAGAAATGCTACCTGTAGCTCGCCCAGCTTTTTGTAGCCCAGGGCGTTCATGTGGATGGGGTCGTGGTAGTACAAGTCTTTGTTGTAGACGTTGTAGCCGCCCAGTGTAAACTGATCGAGGTAGGGGATGCCATGGAGTTCACAGACCTTCTTTTGCATGTTCACATGCTCCGCCATGCCCGTTGGATAAAACGGATCGTAGGCTCCTCTGTCGTTAAAGGCTTTGCTGGAGGTGAAAAAGTAGATAGTGGCCTTTGGGTTGAGTTCGTAGATTTTCTTGATGCAATAGTTGATGCCGCCTGCCTGGGTGATGAGCTTTGTTTGGTCGTAGCCGTCAAACTCGGTGTAGTCGGTGTAGGTGCCTACCGCCCGGTTGTTGGTGTAGTCGTTCGTAGAGGCCCACAGGATGTAGATGTCGAACACACCGGCTTCATCTACCTGCTGCTGCAGCGACTTGCCCTGTAGCGATGAAAAGCCTGCACCCGGCACGCCGTAGTTGGTGATTTTCATGCCCAGCTGTCGTTCCCATAGTACTTTGGCACTGTCGCTGGGCGGAATCACCGACACCGAGCCGCCAAACACTGCTACCGACTTGCCGTAGTTGGGCGAGGCGTTGATGGCCGCTGCGTCCGGCCGGGTTTGGGCCAAAACGCTGCCGGGCAGCAGGAACAATAGCAGAGCCCAATAATTGATATGCTTTCTCATGGTTGAAGGTGTTTTTGGTTGAGCCATCGCTTGATTTGTCGATTAATATGGCTTCAATGTAAGAAAAATGGGGGAGGTGGCGCAGAGAATTGGGTGGTGGGGATGACTCCGCATTAGTTCAAGCGTCCGTGGCTGCTGCACAACCAATTAGTAGGAATAATACAAGACTCAGGCTGCATTAGCGCTGAGCTACAAATTCTTGAACCAGTCAGATTTTATTTTTACTTCTTCAACCATTTCTACCGTAACTCCTAACCCCAATTCCTTCAGTCTTTCTGCAAATTCATTTCCGTCAATCAAGTCGATTGGAGTTGCCCCGTCTCGTGTTGCTTCTTTTTTTGCTTCTCTCGAAAAGCTTCCGGTTGTAAGTATTAATCCCTTATCTGCTCTTCCACTCATTGCACCTCTGAAATCTCTGATTACAGAAGAGGAAACCGAACCTTGATAACGTTTGGCTTGGAAAACAACGTGATAAGACAGCACTCCTCCCAGTTTGATAATTCCTTTACCGTCAATTCCTCCGTCATTTGTCCGGCCGGTGACTTCAACATTCACAAATCCTAGCTCCCTTAATAGACGTTGACAAAGCCGCTCAAATTGATCAGGATGAATTCCTCGCATGGTCTCAATTAACGAATCTTGCCAACTGAATTCTTCTAACTCTTCGGTTTTCTCTTTTAGTTCTGGTTCATCCTTCGGCTTAAGCTCCTTTTTGGATCGTTCCTCTTTATCTTTTTTGACAACTACTTTTTTGACCTTTTCTTTATCAACCTCTGTCGTGTTTTGGCCTGCCTCGGTCAAAGCCCAAACACCTCTGGCTGAGTTTTCAAGTAGTTCGTACCGTTTTAGGTAATTGCGGGCCCAAGCAAGACGATAAGTAAGTTTTGTAGTGCTTTCTCGATGAATTTCATTAACCGCTGCTTCGGACAGATTAAGGATTGAAATCACCTGTTCCTCAATTTCGCTGACTGCACCCGATCCACCCAAATTTTTCAGAGCCCTTAAGGTCGGATTGAAAAGGTCGTCATATTTAAACTTGAAGAATTTGTCCATAGTGAATAATCAAGTGAGATAAAGGTGCTATTCGTTTTTTATTGTCATTCAATCTAATACGAATATCTTAAAATTTATTCTAACGGGGATTCTAAGGTAAAAGAGTATTAATTACCTCATGCAAAGATGCTTTTTATTTTCCATTTCAGGTTTCCAAAACCAATGGAACATGATCGCTGATTCTAATCCATTTTTCATGAGATTCGATCTGAAATTGCTTTGGCGCCTGGAAGTCTTCACTTGCAAAGAAATAATCTATATGGTAAGGCTTGCCCGGGTTCTTTTGAAGGAAGAATGTGGGTGTAATTTCTTTCCCTTGCTCTTCACCTCTCATTAGGTGGTAGAGGCTCACAATGCCTTTTTTCTGAAGAGTGTTAAGCACATCGGTATGGTTCCACCAGCGATCCCATTCATCCCAGATGGCATTACTGTTGAAGTCCCCGGCGATGATGATCTTATCAAACAATTCGAAATTGGTTTGAAGGTATTTCCAGAATTGCCCGATATATCCAAAGTTGGGAGACTTGTTGCTGTGAGCCCAAACACCCAATAGTTGGAATTCTTTGTTTACATCGCAGGGCAAAAAGTATTTCACTGAATGATCCCTGAAGGTATTGGGCCAGTCTAGTTTTGTGATCTCAATTTCTGATTTGGCGAATATGCCCAATCCCTTGTTTTTTGAATCTCCGATCCACAGGTAGTTTCTACTCCACTCCATATAGCCGGAGTGGTTGGATTGAGTAGGGTCTTCACACTCCTGGATAATGTAAATATCCGCATTGAGTTTTGAGATATGCTCAAACTTTCTTCTAAATGCGCCATTACAGTTCCATGAAACGATCTTCATTTTTGATTAATTCAGCCCAATGAATAATGTCCGAGAAACTTCCTCCATTGTTAATCTATCAATTTACATCAATTCATGGAAGTTGGGGTTCGGCGCAATCCATTTCCATCCAAAAAAAACCTTTTCAACCATTCTGAAGTAGGTACCCCCACCTCGCAACCGAACTTACCCACTTCAGAGCCGAACTGGTTCATCTTTTTGCCGAACCATTTCCCTTCCGAACCGACCTAGTTCACCTTTTTCACGACACTCTCTTCCTTCCGAAGAGAACTGTGCTCGCATTTTACCGGACTGGTTCGTCTTTTTACTGAACCATTTCTTTTTCGAACCGAGAGGGTTCACCTTTTTCACGACACCCTCCTCCTTCCGAACGAAGCTAGCCTACCATTTTACCGAACCTGTTCATCTTTTTACCGAACCCACTTCGTTTTTTGATTACTGTACGGAGCTATGTAAACCGCAAACGCACAAAAAAGTGCCTTCTACCCCCTCGCAGAGGGGGGTACCCCCCTTCCAGATACCCCCTCTCCCTGATTTTTGTGACAGCTGTCATCTTTTTGGTCACACCTGTTAACTCCGGGCAGGCAGCTGTTATGTTTTTGGAGGCACGGGTATGCTTTTTGGTGACAGCGACTAGTTTCGAACGGACAGCTGTATGCTTTTTGCTAGCAAGGGTAGGTTATCTGGTGGCCGCTGTTACTTCCGAGCCGAGGGCTATAGGTTACTTGGTGACAATGCGCTGGAAAATGTGTGAAGACACACATAAGGACGGGATGTAGGGATTAAGCGCAAGCCTGAGCTGGCCGGTCTACTCTGCCCGGCGGGCGCTTTGCGGCAGGTGGTGGTGGGTGGCTCACGGCCGCCTGACAAACGTTTTATTCGTTCGTCAGAAAATCTGTTACCAAAGAGTTCTTGTCAGACTCCATTTCACTTGTCCAGCTGTCTATCCACCATCTGCCTTTTTCAAAATGAAGTTGGATGCTATTCAATCCTCTGATGTCTGAAGCAGTATTCAGGTCAGTTCTCACTTCAAAAGCACTCCATACCTGAGCGATGTTTCCAAAGTGACTAACTTCTCTTTTGAGCTCTTTTTCGTAAAAATCCTCTTTGGTTGATAATAACAGCGGAATGTATTCTGCCTCTAATGAGTGTGATTCCACATTCCCATTTTCATCTAATTTTGTAATGACAGCATTTTGCGAATGAATGTAACTATCCCTTTCAAATTGCCAGGGCTTTTCACTTGAGCCTGAAATCACATCATAGTAGGCATCTATGATGGCACTTATTGATTTTACGTCATCAGCATATTGTTCGCCTGTTGTTTGTCCAAACACTGACGAACTAAATGCCAATGCAATAATGAATAGTATCGTTTTTCTCATCGTTCTAATTTTTACCAATATCCGGGCATAGGTCGATCCATGTCCCTTTTTTATGATTTGGTTAATCTACCACCAAATTCTGAAAGATGGCAGAAGTAGCCAGCGTCTCCGGCAAAATTAAAGGGGTTACTCTTGTGCTTCCGGACAGAGTAACCCCTTTAATTGGGTACGGAGGTCTGGAAAATGTGTGAAGACACACATGAGAACCCGACATAGGGCTCAAGCACAAGCGGCGGCTTTGCACCAGGTGGCTACCGATAGATTGCGATTCTAATACAAATTCGTTTTTTCATCGTCTTTTATCATCTCATCCAGTTCTTCGGACGAGATATCAAGTTTTCCATGGTCAACCAGGGCTTTGCCCAGGGTGGCAATAGAGCGTTCTTGTCTTTCATCAACTGTTGTCCACAAGTTAGACCTGATGATACATTTGGCGCAGTGCATAAATGCCTCTTTCACTATTACAATGATAGCAAATCCCGGTTTTTTACCCTGGCAGGATAATAGCTCCAAAACCTTTTCATCAGTCACTATTTTAGCCTCTCCATTTACTCTCAGGGTTTCTTTGATGCCGGGAATCAGAAAGATCAACCCTATGTTGGGGTTTTGAATGATGTTGGTTAACGTGTCAGCTTTGTGGTTTCCTGGCCGATCGGGAATAGCCAGCATTTTATCACTCAATATTTTCACAAACCCAGCAGGGTCGCCTTTTGGGGATACATCTAAATTACCCTTCAAGTCGGAGGTGGCTATGGTAATGAATGGTGATTTCTCAATAAAAACCTGACAGTGCTCGTCGATATAATTGATTGTTTTTCGGGTAACTATTTCGCTGGGGTATCCCATGATGTCACGGAGTTCCTGCTCAGAGGTAATTACTTTTTCGAATGCCGGTTCCATCATTCAATGGTTTGATTGTAGGATAGTTGGATATGGGAAGGTACCTATTCTTGTCTATTGACTGGTTAATTTACATCCAATTTCTAAAAAATAACTAGTGATGTTGAATGGGTGTAAAAAATTGATTTTGGCACCAGGCAGGGAGCATACATGTCTTCACGCATACTGAGGCAGGGTTTGTTGAGGATTGAATAATATTACGACAGAAAAAGAAACTCACACCAGGAGCTGGACGACGTAGTCGCCCGGTGCTTTATTCTACACTAAATATTCTTTTGCTAAAAGCAGGTAATGACTTCAAATCGCAGCCATACAAATGCAGGTGGTAGGTCGATTGATGCCCAACCACTTCTGTTGAGTGAACGTCATCGTCGGCCATGGTAATCACTTCTCCAGAACCTACCGACACAGTTTTTACTTCATTCACTTTCATTTTTTCATGGTTTGTAATGGTGTAGAGGCGATTTAATTCTACACCGCTTATCCCGGCAATTATCGCCCAGGTGTGATGAATATGGGGAGGGCTCTCAACTCCTGAAGCGTCGGACACCAAATAAAGTGCTATTCCCGAAAGCTTGTCAATGGTGATTTCATATAGCAATTCCTCATTTCTATCAGCCGGTTTATACCTGCTCATCCAGAAGTCCTCGTCCCCGGCAAATTGCTTTAAAAGAGTCGCCAGTTTATCAATTGACTGGATTGAAACCCCATAGTCTTCAACTATGGATGAAATTTGATTTCTTATACTTTCAATCGACTATGTATTTGCCATGTTTTATGTGAAGATTATTAATTGCGGCGTAAACCAAACTAGTAGGATTTATTTAAGCAATATCGTGGGATTTCACCAAGCCGTCACGCTTACACATGCTCGCTTCTGCTGATTGTGATCACGGACCAAACAAAGACGATGCCTGTGTTTCACTTTAACCGCTCAAGCAGCTTGTGAACTTCTGACCTCTGACGTTCAGGTCATCCTCGTCAAAACCGGCACCGCTCCCAAACATCAGCCTTGATCCCAGCCTTTCGCTTGTTGTGCCCACGATAGCGTTTTCGTTGAGTAGCCAAACAAAGTGGGCTTGTCAAATCTTGCTTTTCTCCTTTGCCAGGCCTTTTTCGATGGCTAAAGCCAGCGAGTCACAAATCTGCATGCATGCCTGCCAGCGACTGGTTTTGGTTGTATGCTGAAATTTATTGCTTCATTTTTCTAAAGGAAGATAGGTAATTTGTGCTGCCACAGTTTAGTACAACCGCCTTTTAATATCCTCGTAGGCTGCTTCAATAAGGGCGGCGATTGCTGATTCATTGCAGGGCTCGTTGGGCCTTATTTTGACGTGCCGCATTCTCTTCCCGCTTCCTTCGAGCAAGCCAAATCTGTCGGGCAAAAAAGCTCCGTAAAAAAAACCGACGTTTATGTGAGCGCTGTATGCATCAACATAAGCGAAGGGCGCATGATCCACACAACCTATTGGATGACCATCGTGAAAAATGTCCTGCACATCGTCTCCACAATTTTTGATTTCATCAAACCATCTGGAGGCAATAGGTCGCAGCGAAAGCGATTTGCTTGTCAGCCACTCGTCCATCGTGATATTCTGGAGGTCTTTGCCGGTGTATTGAAAAAGTTTTTCCATCGATAGTAATTATTAGCGTGCGCCTGACGAATTTTATTCGAAACAGATTACGTTTTCAGATCGGTGCCTGCAACCGGGAGAAGCGGATGAACTGGTTGATACTTTCCTTTCATAGGCCTTTAATTTACTGCCAATTTCTGACGAAAAATTGATTCTTACGGCTTAAATACTGTAGAAGGAAAGCGGCTCAATGAAAAGGTCGGTGTTGCTTTGGATGATCTTTGTCAGTGCGGGTTACCCCCTCCAAAAGAGGGGAATAACCCGCCAGACAACTTTAAACAACATTATCTTTGTATGAAGCTGCGTCAGTTGAGGCCGTCGAATCGACACTATGTTCCTTTGTACGAAAGGAACTTGTAGCAGCGTTTTACTAGTTGTTGAACATGCCCGTGAGAGGATATAATTCAGCTTTTGAACCACCTGTTGGCGTCCAGAAAGTTTTTTTAAAGTGTACGTCTATTTGCAGGTTTCCTCTTCCGTCGTTGTCCCGCAAGTACACTGACCAGTCGTCTCTTGATATCTCGGTGAAGTTAAAGGTAATTGTTCCGGCTTCATTTTTTTCAACCCAGGCAGTCCCGGTGGTGGCCTGAAACGACCCTGTCGCATGAGTGACCCTTTTTACTGTTCGCCCTACCACTTGACCGTATTCAATAAAACCAGAAGTTGCGGATGTGGTCGAAATGGTGATTTTATTGGTATCCGCTCCTTGTTTCAGGTAGGCTGTTTTGGTGGCGCCAGTGGAGGAGGTGCCATTGATCACGTAGGCATTGTCGGCGAAGTCAACGTCCGAAGGCTGGTAGTAGTAGAAAACATTGTTGGTTCGGATGTATTTGCCGGTGGTGTTTTCGGCAATGGTCCATATCCACGTACCTGCCACGTTGTACCAGTTGCCTGAGAAGGATTCGGGCACCGGCACAAGTGCTTTGGTTGTGAACGACGTTTCGGTGCCATAGCCAGTACCATGGCTGCTGGTTGCAAATGTCTTGATATAGTACTTCGTGTCTGGTTCAAGACCTGTAAGATCGGCGGTGAAGCTCCCCGTTCCATTGCCAACGCTTAGGTTGGTGCCTGTTGTGGAGTTGGGTGAGGTGCTGTAAACAAAGCCTCGGGTGGTCACTGGGCTTGTTCCTTCGGAAGTGACCGTACCAACGGCCCTGGCACTGTAGAAACTGATCTCGGTCGCCTCCCCTGTGGTGACTGTGGGGGACTGCAAAGCACTTGTTTCGAAGGTCACCTGGCTGCCATAGCTGGTACCATCCGAATTGATGCCATATGCTCTTGCGAAGTACTTTGTTTCGGGCTCCAGGCCGATCAGTTCTACAGAGAATTCGCCGATGCCCGTGCCGGCTGAAACCTTAGCGTTGGCAGTTGTGGGGAGTGCTGTTGTGCCATACACTATCCCACGTTCAGTCACTTCACCAACGCCTGCGCTGGAGATCACTCCCACCAGTGTCGCGGACTGAAAGGTGATATTGGTTGCTTCGTTGGTTTGTATTACTGGCAATTGCAGGGGCAGGGTTTCAAAGGTAACCTCGTTGCCATAAGCCGTGCCTACACTATTTGTGGCATAGGCCCGCACAAAGTATTTTGTGCCTGGTTGCAGCTCCGTCAATTCGGAGGTAAAGGAGCCAATACTGCCGCCTTCACTTGTTTTTGTAGAAAGGGTTATATCTGGCCCTGCGGCGAGGCTCCACACGACGCCCCGGGCAGTAATTTCCTCGTTGCCATCGCTCGAAACATCGCCACCAGCTATAGCAGTGGTTTTAGTAATGGCTTTTATTTCTGCGGTGACCAACACTGGTACTATCGAAGGATCCTCTTTTTCGCAGCTCGTTGCTGCAAACAAAATGGAGAGCGGTACAAACACCTTTAGAAACTGAGAGAAAGCTTTCATGATGGGGCACGTTTTGGTTAGAAATCAGCCGTAATGAGGACTAGTTGTGTCCCCGAAAATTAGGCTTTAGCCAGCCATACCACTCTCAATTTTGGGTCAATTTATCTCAATTTTTGGCTTTTATGAGCTTTTACAAACTCAGAGGGAGTCAAATGAAACTGTTCCTTAAAACACTGACCGAAGTAGGAGGGGGTGTCAAAGCCAACGATGTACGACACCTGGCTGACTGGGTGGCCCGCCAGCAGTAGGGTTGTGGCTTTCTTCAATCGGTATTGCTTGATGAAATCCTTGGTGGAAATATTGAGTATTGCTTTGAGCTTTCGATTGAGTGAGCTTTTACTCATCGAAACTGTTTCCGCCAATGCCTCGACGTTGAGCGACGTGTCGTCTAACTTTTCGTCCAGAGATTTTTGAAGCTGCTTGACAAAAACGTCGTCGACATGGTCGACCCCGCTCTCAGGCGACTTGGGAAATACCTTGTCCAGCAGGTACTTTCTCAAATTGCTTTGCTCCTGCAGCAAGTTTTTTACCCGCAGCTCCAACTCCTTCATATTGAATGGCTTTGTCAGGTATTCATCCGCTCCAGATTCAAGGCCCTCAATCTTGGCCGATTGTGATGCTTTGGCGGTGAGCAGTATGAAGTTGATGTGGGCCGTGCGGGGGTCTTGTTTTGAAAGCTGACAGAGCTCAAACCCGTTCATCTGAGGCATCATCACGTCTGAAATTACAATATCAGGAAGCTCGTTGATCAGTAGGTTCCAGGCCGACTTGCCGTTGTTTGCCTCAAGGATGTGTCCGTGGCTTGAGAGGCCCTCTTTTATGAACGACCTGAGCTCGGCATTGTCTTCTACCACAAGTAAAACAGGCATACTGACGGGCTCTTCTCGGTCTCCACTATCAGCCATAGTCGTTTCTTTTTTGACGGGAGACGTATTTGTGGGCAGCTGATAGGCTGACTCGCTGATTTTTTGCGCAGGTAATACCAGTGTGAAAGCTGTTCCTTTGCCCAGTTGGCTTTCTACTTTGATGGTTCCTTCCAACAAATCCACAAGCTCTTTCACCAGCGCCAAACCTATGCCTGTGCCTTCGTGCTGTCTTGTAGAGGAGCCATCCACCTGATAGAAGCGTTCAAATATGTGGTCAAGCTGATCATGCGCAATACCAAGTCCGGTGTCTTCGATGCACAGCTCGACGAAATCTTGCTGTGAAGCAGGGCCAAGTGTGAGCATGACTTTTGCGTTTTTTTTACCGGGGCTGATAAACTTAATGGCATTGCCAAGCAGGTTGTAAATGATATTTTCCCATTTGCCGCTATCAAAAAGAAAATAACCTTCGGTTGCACTCGTCCTAAATGTCAGGTCGATGCCTTTCGACAATGCTTCAGCATGGAATGCGCCGACGCAGGCCTCCACAAACTGATTGAGGTCTCCTGTGGAGTTGCTGACGGGCATTTGTTTGCCTTCAATCTTCGATATGTCGAGCAGCTGGTTGACAAGGTTGAGTAGCTGGCGTGCGTGGCGATAGTTATTATCGAGCAGTGGTTTTATCGAAGGCGAAACGCCTGGGTCAGCAAGTTGTTTTTCAAGAGGAGATAGGATGAGGGTGAGGGGCGTGCGAAATTCGTGGGTAACATTAGAAAAGAATCGGGTTTTTAGTTCGTCCATCTCCCGCAACCTGGCCGCTTCCCTCAGGTTGAATTCGGCCTCCTGCTTTTCCCGCAACCTGTTCTTGTACACCTGCCAAATCGCCCTGATAATTAGTAATGCAAGCAGGGCGTAAGATAAATAAGCCCACCAGGTGCGCCAGGGAGGAGGAAGTATGGTGACTTTTACCTCTTTGACATGCTCACTCCAAATGTCCGAGGTATTGGTGCTTACCACCCTCAACGTGTATTTGCCGTGAGGTAGCTGGGCAAATCTGAACTTACGCTCATTGCCAATTTCTACCCAATTTTGGTCAAAGCCTACCAACTGGTAACGCAGCTTGTTTTTTTCAGGGGCATTGTACTGTACCGGAGCAAACTCAAAGCTGATGGTATTGCTATCGTAGGGTAAAATGAGTTCATCGAGCATAGCTGCACTGAAAGGGCTGCGGTTGCCTGCAAGGACAGGTTGATCGTTGATGAACAACGCCGAGAGAATCACCTGCGTGTTGCTGGTGTCGGCAACGAATGTCCTGGGATCAAATACCGAATAGCCGTTTGTGCCCCCCATAGCAATTCTTCCATCGGGTAGCAGCATTTGGTGGTGCCTGTTAAACTCTGTTTCAACCAATCCATCGGCCTTTGTGTAGTTGGTAATTCGTTCTGTCTCAGGATTGAAGCGGCTCACGCCAATATTGGTGCTCATCCAGATGTTGCCCAGGTTGTCTGGCACTATGCAGTTGATCGTATTGTTGGGCAGGCCATTGTTCGTGGTGTACGATGCCAGTAATTTGTTTTGAGATTTGCTCCATTTCAGCAGGCCCCCTCCCAATGTTCCTATCCACAAGTAGTCGGGATTTCTTTCATCAAATCTCACTGTATTGATAGAGTGCTTCCCGTTCGGTTTGATGTGCTGCACTACCTCCCCATTTCTTATTTGGTAAATCCCACCTATCGATGTGCCAACCCACAGGAATTTCTCATCGGCCAGAAGGTCTACCACAATATTATGGGCACCGTCGGGAACATTGGACTTGAGTTTCGTTAGCGACTGATCCACTGGCTTGAAATGAAAAATCGAAGCAACTGAATCAACAAGATATAAATCGTTGTCTGGACTTAGGGTGAAGGCGTCGGGCAAAAATTTAGGATTGTAAAACGGAGTTATTGACCCGGCGTTGAGCTTGAATATGCCGGGAGTATTGGGTGAGTTTTCAACTCCGAAAACAAGGGTTTCACTATCAAGATAATAGTATCTGAAATAGTAGGGTGTTACCTTGTCATAGCCCAGCGAAGCGACGTGGTCTTTGCTAACCTTGACCTCTCTCTCCAAAACGTCGGTTACAAAATTGTCCGAATAGAGGTAGGAGGTGAATCCGGGTAGTTCTAAGTTTACCTTGTACAGCCCGTCGGCGTCCATGCCGATCCAGAGGGTGTTGGTGCGGTCGACGAATAGCGCCGAAATGTCAAAGCTGCCGGGGTTCTTCCAAAGCCAGCTCACTTGATTGTTGGGCTCAAGCCGGTACACCTGTCGTTGAAAGACGAAAATGGGTCGACCCAGCCGGTCTTCTGTAATCAGGTAAGTTGGAAAAGCATTGACAAGATGGGCGACTTCAATTTGGATGAGGTCAAACTCTTTGCTGATGTTATTGAAATGCAGAAGCCCTTCCTTGCAACCGATAAGCAGGTCATTGTCTCCTTTTCCAAACAGGGTGGGTCTTTTGCGGATGCTGGCGCTGAGGTCGACTTTCAGGGGAAGCGAAATGGTCTCCGGCAGTGCGTTGGGGCTTTCGTATATTTTCAGCCCTTCGGGTGTCAACAGGTACAGCATTCCGGATGGCGTGATCCGAAAAGAATAGAAATCAAATTTTTCCCTTTCATACAGCACTTTGGAATAGGTTGCCAAACCGTTCGAGGTGCTGTCCATGATTTCGAACGATTCGTTGAGGGAAACATGCAACCAGTTGGCATTTCCGTCGTGCATCAACTCTTCGAGGTTGCGCCAATGAGTGCCCATGTTATCTGCACTATAAATCGCATTTGGCTCAATAGCCCGTTTTATGCTGAAGGTTTTTGGATTGAGGTAATCGACGGGGCCTACGACATGTTTTATCACAAGCTGCCCATTTTTATCGAGCAGCATGCGGTGGATGCGATTACTGGATAAGCCCACCGTATCGGACGAAAGTTGCCTGAGCGTTTGGAAACTGCTGCCATCGTATCGCACGAGTCCGTCCAGGGTACTTATCCACAAAAAGCCTATGCTGTCCTGAACAATACCAGTTACATAGCTTTGAGGCAGACCATTTTCAGGGTCAAACTTTTGATAGTTAACAAAAAGAGGTTGCTGGGCAGGTAGTCGTGTTGCTCCGCAAAATAATAGCGTCAGAATCAGCAGGCAATGTTTTAGCACATTGGTCGGGTTGGTGGCTTGGCCTGTTTTTCTTTTTAAAAAAAGCATATTCACCAAAGCGAAAATTCCTTTTAAGAAAAAGATTGAATGAAGATAAGCATACCCGGAGGCTGCTTTCCAACTGGTTGAGCGGGTTTAATTTGCATATATTTTTGATCGGAACCAACAATTGGGCTTATGACATTGAGGCGGCAGTGGGATAATGATGTTGATGAGTCTTTATTTAAGGCGCTCACGTTTTTCGCCAGCTATAAATCTGCTTAAGGTTGCGTCCCAGGTTCAAATCCACTCTGTCGGAGCTCTTCTTCGGTCATCTTGATAATGTTCACATCCAGCGGCACCCTTTCCAGCGGTGCATCCAACGAGTCGGTATCCATAGTTGCTATTTTATTAAGCACATCGAGCCCTTTGAACACTTGCCCGAAGATAGTATAGTCCCCATCGAGCCGAGGGATGCCGTCTTTGCGGTGCACAATGTAGAACTGGCAGCCAGCTGACAGCTTTTCGGGGTTGCCGTCTCTGCCCGCACCCACAGCACCATAGACGTGGTTGTGGGTGGGTTTGATTTCAGGGTCAAGCAGGTAAGGCGAATCGCTGAAGCCCTCGGGAGTGTCGGGGCAGCCTCCCTGGATAACAAAGTTCTCGATCACCCGGTTAAAGCTCAGGCTGTCCCAGTAGCTTTCGTTGGCCAGTTTGATGAAGCTTGCCTTATGGGTGGGCGTGTCGTCGTAGAGCCAGAAGAGCATTTCGCCCTGTGGCGTGATGATTTGGCCCACATCGTAGCGCTTCGCTTCTTTTGGCGATGAAGTGCAGGCAAAGGCCACGATGGCTATTAATGGAATGAGGTGCTTGTTCATAGAAGGGCGAATTCTGGCTTGTGCTGTGCAACCTCCGGTGGTTACATTTGACTAGCATAAAGTAGGTGATCTTTGGCGAATAACAAAGGGTGTTTTGGCAGATGGATCGGGAAGCCTTGTGTGAAGGCACAAACGGGAACAGTGGGCAGTTTAAGTCCTGCCAGTGGTCTTCGACAGGCTCAGACTGACATTCGTAGGACTTGAACCGTTTCAAAACATTTTGTTGCTACTTTTAGTCTGGACTAATACGATTCACTAAAACATGAGATACATCATCCTTCTCTTTCTGCTTGCAGCCGCTGTGGCCCAAGCCCAAATCGACCCGGCCAACATCACCATTGCCAGGGATACCTACGGGGTGCCGCATATCTTTGCGCCGACCGACCCTGAAGTGGCTTATGGCCTGGCCTGGGCACACGCCGAGGATGACTTTGAAACCATTCAGCAGGTGGCACTCATTAGCAAGGGAATGCTGGGCTCGTACCTTGGTAAAGAAGGAGCAAAGGCTGACTATGCCTTCAAGCTGCTCAGGTGCAGGCAGCTGGTGGAGGAGCAGTGGAGCACGATTAGCCCTGAGCTGAAAGCCCTGATCAATGGCTATATCCAGGGGTTGAAGGCCTACGCTGATGCCCACCCCGACGAGGTGCTGAACAAGCATGTTTTCCCGGCCGACGAGAAGGACTACCTGTCGGCGGTGGTTTTTTCTGTGGCTGTGTTCAGCGGGGCCGATCGAGCGTTGTCCAACCTCTTTGCTGGCAAAATGCCAACACTTCCCGGCTTCGATTCCCGGGGGTCGAATGCCTTTGCCATACACCCGAGCAAGACTACAACCGGTGAGGCTTTTCTGGCCATTAATGCCCATCAGCCACAGGAGGGGCCCGTAGCTTTTTATGAGGCGCATGTGCAAAGTGAGGAGGGCTGGAATATGCTTGGCGGTGTTTTTCCTGGAGGCTGCGTTATTTTTCACGGCACCAACGAAAACCTCGGCTGGGCGCATACCGTCAATATGTTCGACAAGGTGGATGTATTTCAGCTAGAAATGAATCCATCCAACAGCAACGAATACCGGTTTGACGACCAATGGCTGAAGCTTGAAAAGCAGAAGGTGAAACTGAAGGTGAAGGGCATTCCTGTTCGGATTGGCAAAAAGGCCTACTGGAGCGTGTATGGCCCCACAGTGAAAGCCGACAACGGCACTTTTTCTGTGCGCATGCCGGCGCTTATGGATGCCAAAGCGCTGGAGGAGTGGTACAGAATGAACAAGGCCCGCAACTTTTCGGAGTTCTACAAGGCGCTAAGCATGACCAGCCTTCCCATGTTCAATATTGTGTATGCCGACAGGTACGACACCATCTTTTACGTGAGCAATGGAAAGCTGCCCCGCCGCAACCCCGATCCACAGTACGATTGGAGCAGCACTTTGCCGGGGAATACTTCAGCCACCCTCTGGACAGCATTCAAAGGCATAGAGGAGTTGCCTCAGTATGTAAATCCGGGGGCGGGGTATCTTTTCAACACCAACCATGCTCCCTTTCTGGCTACTGCCCCAGCCGACAACCTCGACACGGCCAACTTTGATTCCAATGATGGCTTCTTTCGCAGGCACAACAACCGGAGCAAGCGGGTAATGGAGATAATGCCCGAAGGAAAACTCGACTACGATACTTTTAAGCAAATCAAATTTGACCAGCAGCTGCCGCAGGAACTACAATATGAAATCAACCTGGATGCCTTTTGGAACCTGGATGTGGGTAGGTACCCGGAGCTAGCCAATGTGATCAATAGTTTGCAGCAGTGGGACAGGAAAGCCACTGTGGACAGCAGGGGAGCGGCCGTTTTTCTGCTGATGTACTACAAACTTTACAGCAAGTATCGCAATGTTACCGGATTCCTGCCAGAAGAAGAAGCCGTGGCCACCTACCAATATGTACATGATTATATGATAGAACATTTCGACAGCGACACGGTCGCCCTGGGTGACGTGCAGAAACTGGTGCGGGGTGGTGTGGCATACCCCATCTGGGGTTTGCCCGATGCGCTAACGGCCATTCACTCACGGGAACAACCCGACGGCACCCGCAAGTCGGTGTCGGGCGATGCCTATATTGCCCTTGTGCGCTACCCAAAGGAGGGCTTACCCATCATTGAAACGGTGAACACCTATGGCGCCAGCATGCACCCCGATTCGCCCCACTTCAAAGACCAGCTGGAGCGGTTCCAACATCAGCAGCCCAAACACATGACCCTCGACAAGGACGAGGTGCTGCGCACGGCGGAAAGGGTGTATCATCCGGTGAGGTAGCAGGGCAACGAGCTGATTTCCATGTATTTTGGCAAGAAAAAGCCATAAAAAAAGCGTACCTGGAAAGGCACGCTTTTGGCTTCTGCTCCTGTTAATTACCCGTTTGCACTCTCAATTAGTTTCTGAATCATTTGATCCAAATATTCATTTAAAGCTTGAAGCGATTTGGTTTTATAGGCATCTCTGTCTGCTTTTACCTGATGGCTCACTTCTATCTTCTTGTCCTGCGTAATCACAATGTTCGCATAAGATGGCGTATAACTATTGCTGGACACATATTCCTTAAACTTTTTTTGCTCCACTACTCCTTCAATGGAGATATCACTTTTAGGACTGAATTGGATGATGGATAGTGCACCCAGGCCAGCGGCTCCCCCTTTCCAAACTACTCGTTCGAGTGTGGCTGAAGTTTCTATTTTTGAACCGAAAAACCCTTCAGATGAAGTGCCAATGGCTGTGGCAGCCAATACAAAGTCGACATTCCCTTTCATTTTGGCAGCTCCCGCAAAGCTACTGCCTTCTATGGTCACAAACTGAAAACTTACATTGGCTTCCAGCACAGGGATATCACCAAGATCCTTTGATAGTTTAGGTGTAACATCAAAAAAGGCATCTTTAGCTTTTCCTTTGTTGGTCACTCTTTTTACATAGTAGTCATACCCTGTTGGGGCTGTTGAGATATAACCAATAATTTGCGCCTGGCTCGGGGTGCCACCAGTCAGTTTGGTATAATCCTGGAACATTTCTGCTTTGCCAGCTTCCTCGCTGTCAACTATTTCATAACCTGCGTCAGCCAGCTTGCCCACCATTCTTTTGTAGGCCGCATCTGTAATTTCCTGAAAGTCTTCGGTCTCCAGGCCGACCAACCCCACAGACATCATTGAGGTGGCCTTATCCAGGTCTGAGTTAGTGGCGGTTTCTGAGTTAGACGATAACACCTGATAGTTGACAAAAAAGTCTTTGATGTAAATCTTTTTTGGTGCCTTCTTGATCTTGTTTTCGCCATAGCCCCAGTCTTTGACATTTTTTTCATTGACAATTTGGCTATTGCCTAAAAAAGGCAGGCAGAGGAGTGCGAGAACTAATAGCTTTTTCATAAGTCTGAATTTTGTATGGTGACAAATTTAGGTCTATGAATGAGGCAATAGTATACCCCGGAGAGGGTATATGGTGCTACCGTTAAAACGCACATTTAGTGTATTTGAGGTTTTTCGGATACTAGTGGAAACTCACTTTTCCTCTTTCAGCTCCTTCAAAAAGTCAATAGACTCCTGAAGCCCTTTGTTGGGGAACATTCGCAGGAAGAAAACGACAATGCCTGCCACCACAGCACTGCCCGCTACATAGGAATAGATCCATTGGTTGCCAAACTCGTACAAGCTAACCTCCGCTGCCGCTTTGGCTACCACGATCAGAAAAGGCGCCGAAAATAGTGGTATGATGACCAGCAGGCTATAAGCGTCATAGGCTTCAAGCTTTTTCAGTAGCGACAGCTTCCGCTGGGCTTCTGCCACCGAGGCCTTAGCGTTGATCTTGAAAAGCATGACCAGCTGCCCAATGTCAAAAATCAGGCTGTACAGCGTGATGACGATTAGCATAATGGATGGGATGAGAAACAAGTGATCGGCGTGGTGCCGGAACGCAAAGCCCAGCAGAAAATCCAGGAACCAGATGCCCACTACAATTTGAAAAATACTTGTCCATTTGATCTCTGAAAGGCTCGATTTCACCTTACTGAAGCTGATTGTCTTTACCAGCTCCTTGTTGATTTTCACCGTTTGATCCAGGGTTGGGTTGGCGTTGTTCCATATGCTTGTTAGTTGTTCAAATTCCATGACCTTTTTATTTAGTTGTTTCAAAATGGGTTTTTAACTCTTCTTTGATTCTCAGCTTTCGGGTGGAGATGTTGGATGCCGAGAGCCCCATGACTTCTGCTATTTCTTTGTTGCCGCATCCTTCCAGCTGCAATACCACAATGGCCTTGTCGACAGGCTTGAGCAGGTCGATGGCACGGTAAAGATGCTCCAGGTTTTCATCTGTCGTTTCGGCCTCCACCTGCATAATTTCTCCTTCGCTGTATTTGCCTGCCTGCACCGCACTTCTTGTCGTTACTTTTCTCAGGTGAGAGATAGAAGTGTTAAGAGCGATTCGGTAGGTCCAGGTGGAAACGGCGTAGGTATTGTCATAATTGGGGAAGGCCTTCCAAAGCTGAAGCACGATGTCCTGCATCAGGTCTTTCTGCTCCTCGGCATCCCTGCTATATACCCTTGCCACTTTGGCGATGAGCTTTTTGCAGCTTTCGAGATAGTCGATAAAAAGAGCTTCCTGTTGTTCTGTTCGTTTCACCTTGCTAAGTTTAAGCGATTTTTCAGTGCTTTTACTTCATTATTCACAGGAGGTGCCGAAATGTCACAACAGTGGGAATTTTTTTCTAAAAAATAAACAGGAGGCGGTCTTGGAGGACATCCTATTCGATGTGTTTCCTTAAGAGTGTATAGTATTTAGTGCTGTCTCCCGGAGCCAAAATGGGCATCGTATAGTCGCCTTTTGGCACAAAAACAGGCATTCTGTCGTTGGACGACTCTGCGATTTGGCCTGGCAGGTCATCCGCAATGGTAATATCTATCTCGTTGTCAGAGTTAAAATTTTTGAAGACGAACGGATGCACTTTATTACCAGGGATATTCAAAGGCGACAAATAAGAGAGGGTATCAAAGGGTCGTACAGGCGTGGGTTTTATGTTGCCAGTGCCCGGTGTTATGCCAGATTGAGACATTGCAACTGTTGCCGCTAAACACATGAATAGGGTAAACACGAGCCTGTTCTTCACTTGTTTTGCCTTTTGATTCAATACAATATATAAAAAATGCAACCAATTGCCTCCGAACCACGGCAAGGTCGCTGTCATCATTCTTTCACCCACAACAGCGGCTGCCTGATAAAGAAATTCCGGATCACTTCATCTTCTTCCGAGTCTGCTGGCAGCGTTTTCCACAGTTCCAGGTACTTATCATCCCCATAGGCTATATAGGAGAAAAGAAGGGCTGACTGACGCATTGGCCAGTCGTCAAAGTACATCACGTCTGGTGCGTAAGGCCAAGTGGCTTTGTCGGCAATGTAAGGAGCCATAAAATCAACGGCCTTTCTGACCTGCAGCGAGTCACCCACCTGGTATTGCCACACTTGGGGGTAACTTTTGCCTAAGATATGCAGCAGGGTATACGTCGCATCGAGGTTGAAGAGCGAGTAGCCATACGGTTTGGTGCGAGCCAGCTCTTTGGGAAACGAGCCATTGGCCGCCATTTGCTCGGGCAGGAGTGTTTGATCATAGAAGCCTTTAGTAGCAAACAGTAGCGAGTCGTTGCCGGTAAACACGGCATATTGTGCCACCTGCATCGCCCAGCAGGTGCTGTGGTTGTTGCCATTGTCCCGCTCTTCGATTCCGTAGGGATGCGTGGTGATCCAGGTATTGAATTGAGTAAACCAGTCCTTCGTTTTCTCCAAAGATTTGCCCGTCAACAAACTGTTTTCTTCCAGTACCATCAAGGCCTGCACTACTTCCACGAGGTGAATAGCGTCGATGATGCCGATACCCCTGCCTGTTACCCGACCGAAAATAGCCTGGCTGTAGAGCATGTCCGGGTTCATTCGGGTATCCTCATTGACAAACCAGGCATTAGTATGTTCAATGGCTTTGAGTGCATACTTGTCGTTATGCGTGATGGTCCATGCCGCCACCAGCGTGGGTACGATGATGCTCAGCCGCCTCATACGGTTGCGGTGCTCGACGAAATTGTCGGGATTGGTGAGCCCGTCTTTCCTAATGTAGGGTCCGCCTGAGTTCTCGGGGTCAGGCCACCAGTAGTCGCCTTCGGAATAGAAGTCGTGCGGGCCACCGGCGGAGCGGGAGCTGGTGACTTCTGTGATGGTTTGTATGTCGGCGGACAAGTATTCATCAGCCGCTATGAGCACCCGGTCTCGCTCAAGTTCCAGGATCTCCTTTCTAAGTGGGCTTATTGAAACAGAGCAAGAACATGCAATCCATACGATGGCTAGCGATAATAACCAGGGTAGTTTTTTCATCATACTGCATTTTCAGTCGGATGCCCGATTTCCCAGTCTAACCCGAACGGATCGGTCAGTCGACCCAACAACCACCCATGCTCTTCGCCGACTGGGAATACTTCAACTCCGCCAGCTTTGATAGCTTGCGCAAACATGCTGTGTGCGTCAGCCACGGTAAGGATCATGCGGATGGAGTCACCTCCGACAGGTTGGCGTTGTTTCGCATCTGCACTTTGCTCCCAGCTGATCCAAAATTCGGCACTCTCAACTGCGAGTCTGACAATCAGACCGCCTGACATGGCTAGTCGGTAGGTTTCTACTGCTCCGAAAGCATTTTTGTAGAAAGTGACGGCTGACTCACCCTCAGGCAAGGTTAGCCAGGGAGCGAGAGAGGTGGTGATGGGAGGAGTCATTTCAAAGAGGTTATGTGAGTGAGTGAATATAGTCAATAGTCACCAATGCCCGATATTAAAATGATACAGTCACGGGGCAATCTTATTTAAAATCATTTAGCTTCGGAATTCTTCTTTTTACCCTAATCCTAAAGGGAATGAGGAATTTCAAAGCTGTTTCACCCTTAAGGGTCGGGGTAAAAAACAGTTTTGAAATTTTTTTTCAACTAGTTTGTTTTAAATACGATTGCCCTGGATATAGCCACTCCAGAAGTCCTCAATCGTACCGCAAGGTCTTGCTTGGGTCCAGCTTCATCACCCTAAGGAGCTCTCTGGCAACGGTACCTGTTGAAATGACCAACAACAAGACCAGCGTGGCCACGAACGGCGTGCCTGTTAGCGAGACATGGTAGCCGAAATTCTGCAGCCATTCTTTGGCCACATAGTAGCCGACTGGCCAGGCAATAACGCTTGCCAGGAGAATAGCTGTCAAAAACTGTTTGGAGAACAGGTTAGAGATGTGCAGGTAGCTGGCACCAAGCACTTTCCTGATTCCAACCTCTTTGGTTTTTTGCTGCGTTACGAACCTGATATAGCCAAACAAGCCAAGGCAGGTGGTGATCAGCGCCAGCAAAGCCATAGTTCCCAATCCGCCGGCGAGCCGTTTTTCTGTTTCATAGAGCCTTTCAAACTCGTCATCCAGAAAGGTGTATTCGAACGGAAACTCGGGAAACATATCTGACCAGGTGGCTTCCAAATGCGCCAACCCCTCGGGAATATGGTTACCGTTGAGCTTTACGTTTATATAGAAATACCAGTAGGGTTTGACCAGGAAAATCATTGGTTTGATAGTCGAGTGAAGCGACTCAAAATGGACGTCGGGTATTACGCCAATCACTTTGCCTTTTCTCTTTTCCACCGGTTCGCCCGGATCGCCGGTATTGAATTCGGTGTCAAGCGTCGCTTCCAGTGGATTGTCGATGCCCAGCAGTTTTACGGCGCTTTCGTTGAGGATAAACGACCGGGTATCGCCGCCAGCTGCTTTCTCAAAGCCGTGACCTTGCAGAAAATCAATTTTGTAGGTGGTGAAGAAGTCTTCGTCTACAGCATTCGCTGCTATTTTGACCTCTTCTTGTCCATTGTAGGTCACGCCAATGGTATTGCCAATGCCATCCGTGGGTTTGTAAAACGAAAGAGATACATTTTCAATCGCCGGATTGGCCATCACGCTGTTTTTGAAAACATCCGGATTGTCACGGATTTGACGCCCATGAGGAATATACACGACCTGGTCTTTCGAATAGCCAATGGACTGATTCTGCACGTAGTCGATTTGCTCGAAAATGACGATACAGAAAATGATCAGGGCTGAAGCAAACACATACTGGAGGGTGAGCAAAGCTTTTCTCAGGAAGACTCCCGCCTTTCTTCTTTTCAATTGTATGGACTCGGCAATATTGGACCTGGAAAATAAGATAGCCGGATAAAGGCCTGTGACGATGGTTGTAACAATGATCAGGCCTGGCAAAGCGAGGAGCAGCCAGAGGTGCTGACTTAGGTCCAGCGTCACATTTGATACCATCAGGTAATTGAAGCCATCGATGCTGGCTGGGAGCATCAAAAGAGCAAGGACGAAACTAACCGTCACAAGCAGGAAAGTTTCAAACACAAACTGCGAAATCACCTGGCCCCTCGATGCACCAATGGCTCTTCGGATGCCCACTTCTTTGGCTCTTTCATGCAGCTGTGCCACCGTCAACGTTACGAAGTTGATGGAGGTGATAATCAGGATCAAAAGACCTACCGCTACAGCCAGTTGAGGGTAGATTGGGTCAATCACGTTGGTGTAGTTGGTAATGACTGAAGGATCGATGTGTATAGCCTTCACAGGTTGGAGAAATCCAAGATAGGCCTCGCTCGGCTTTTCGGTATCCTTCACATATTTGGTTACGAAAGCCGGAAAGCTTTCCTCAAACTGCTCCTTGCTGGCAGCGGGGGTAAGCTTTGCATAGGTGTAGCAGTAGTTCATGTTCCAACTGTCGGTAATGCTGGGTGGGAAAAGCGCTTCCGCTGTGCTGAACGATACCAGGAAGTCGAAGTTGATGTGCATGTTGTCGGGCCAGCGATCTATAACGCCCGTTACTTTCAGCGTTGAAAAGTCGCCATTCCATTTGAATTCAAGCAGATCACCCGGAGATACCGGCTGATTGAAGTATTTTTCAGCCGCTACGCTGGTCAAAACCACGCTGTAGGGCTCCTGAAGGGCATTTACAGGATTTCCCTGAAAATCTTCAAATGGGAAGATTTGCAGAAAATTGCCATCGGCCCAGATCATTTTCTCTTCGTAAAAGGACTTGTTGTCTTTTCTGAAAAGTGTTTTTGAGCGGTCTTTGAAAAAATGAGTGAACAGGTAGTCGGGATACTCATTTTGCAGTGTTTCAGCCAGGGGAAACGTGGTAGTAGCCACTTTGCCGGCTTCGGTGGTGCGGACGATCCGGTAAATATGATCAGCATGAGGATGAAAGGAATCGAATGACCGCTCGTAATTGTAGTAGAACAAAGAGAGCAAAAGTGCTGCCACGCCAAGCGAAAGCCCGACGACTCTGATGGCGCTGTAAAGCATATTTCTTTTGAACAGCCGTAGAGAGGAGGTAAAGAAATTACTAAGCATTGTGAAGTGGCTTAAAATGGATACTGTTTCTTTATTGAGTTCGGGCAGGCCTCGTTGCTCAAACCTGTTCATCACCCTGTCATAGGCATTGCAAAACGACTCACCTTTCTCCATTCGCTCCTCAATTTCGCTGCAAACATGATCCACCAGGTCTTCGTGCAGGGGATCATAGGTGATACCTTTCCTCCGAAGGTCCTTTTCGATCAGCTCTATTTGTGCGTCTTTCAGCTTCATACTGTGCCGGTGTTAGGTTGCATCAAAAGCTTCATGGTTGTCATGAATCTGTTCAACTCCTCCATGCGCACAACGGCTTCAGAAGAGCCTGTGGTGGTGATAGAATAGTAGCGCCGCACCCGCCGACCGATATGCACCTTTTCCATTTTGAGGAAACCCTCTTCGGTCATTTTGTGAAGGATAGGGTAGAGCGAGCCCTCGGGTAGCTGGATTTCCCCATTGGATTCTTCCTTTACCCGCTGGCTGATTTCATAGCCATACATCCTTTTGTTCTCGTTTAATAGTTTGAGAATCACGGTTTGATAGGTGCCTTTGAGGAGCTGAGATGAGTACATAGTTAATAAGTTGTAATGCAATATATCGTTATGCAATGTATTAACAAATATCTCCCATAATTTTTTAAAGACTGGAGCTATAAGTACTGCGATGTCAAGGTCATTCCATGTCCGTGTCTTAAATTGACTGGTGAATTAATAATGAGCCAATGAGAGCAATTACCATCACGTCGCCGGGTGGTCCGGAAGTCTTGCAGATAGCGGAGAGGCCTGTGCCCGAACTCAAACCTGATGAGGTCTTGATAAAAGTGGCTGCCGCCGGGGTCAATCGACCGGATATTATCCAGAGAGAAGGGAGGTATCCAGCGCCTCCGGGTGTCCCCGCCGATATTCCCGGATTGGAGGTAGCTGGCGTAGTAGAGCAAGTGGGTGCCGAGGAAAAGCGATGGAAGCCAGGCGATAAAGTCTGCGCTTTGCTGGCAGGAGGAGGCTATGCGGAGTATGTGAGCGTATCAGGTGTGCAATGCCTGCCGGTACCCCAGGGACTTTCTTTCGAAGAAGCGGCATCGCTACCCGAAACCTTTTTCACTATTTGGACCAATGTGTTTGACCGGGGAAGATTCAAGTCGGGAGAGAGTTTTCTGGTGCATGGGGGTACATCGGGCATAGGTGTGGCGGCAATTCAGATGGTGAAAGCGCTCGGCGGCAGGGTGTATGCCACGGCAGGTACCGATGAAAAGTGTGCCTATGTGGAGAAGTTAGGGGCGACTAAAGGCATCAACTATAAAAAGGAAGACTTTGCCGAAGTAATAAAGGCCCTGGAACCTAAGGGGCTGGACATCATCCTCGATATGATAGGGGGTGACTATACGCCAAAGAATATTGCCCTGCTGGCAACGGAGGGACGGCTCCTGATCATCAACGCTATGGCAGGTGCTACCAGCCAGGTGGATATGATGCGAGTAATGGTGAAAAGGCTGACAATCACAGGCTCCACATTGCGAGTGCGTGAAAGTAGCTTCAAGGGAGCCATCGCTGCCAATTTGGAAAAGCACGTGTGGCCTTTAGTGGAAAGTAAGGTGATCAAACCTGTCGTTTATAAAACATTTCCCCTGGAGCAGGCTAGTGAGGCTCACAAGCTAGTGGAAAGCAGCGAGCACATTGGGAAGGTGGTGCTTACGGTGTAATTCGAAGCAACACACTCATTTCACACCCTCGATTTCTTTCCTTATTTTCATATTCTCAGTGTCAATCTCTCAAAATGAAAATAGACTCCATCGTTCCTATCCTTTATGCCACGGATGTTGCTGAAAGCATTCGTTACTTTACTGAAAAGCTCGGTTTCGGGGATAATTGGGAGTGGGACAGCCCTCCGACGTTCGGGGGAGTGAATCATGGGAAAACGCAGATTTTCTTTTGTAAAGACGGGCAAGGCAACAAAGACACGTGGATGTCCATCTTTATTCACGATGTAGATGCCTATTACGAGTCGATCAAAAG
>TARA_R110002012_G_scaffold77282_1_pt1 | contig 30950 bp, 27 predicted proteins | sample TARA_R110002012 | Tara Oceans TARA_R110002012 (sample SAMEA4396515) | marine metagenome | biome: Westerlies Biome; feature: [DCM] deep chlorophyll maximum layer (ENVO:01000326); material: water (ENVO:00002006), including particulate matter (ENVO:01000060) such as... | depth 40 m | reverse complement strand
CCCGCGGCACGGCCACAGGCCTGGCGGGGTCTCTGGCGGCGACTGTGACCATTGCCTATGCGGTGCTGCTGATCACCGGCTTTGTGCCGAGAATGACCCTGGTTGTTGGCGGATTGTGTGTCGCAGCGGCCTGCTGGCTGATTGCCGCGCTGGTGTTCTCCACGCTGTTTGAGGAAGCCGGCGCAACCGAAGGCGGGAAAAATGCCTTCAAGTCGGCCATTGCCGATCTGCAATACCTGTCGTCAGATCCGCAACTGCGCCGGTTCATCATCGTGAGGGGACTTCTCACCACCACCGCGCTGGCGCCGCCCTTCATGATTGCTGCGGCAAGCGCGGGCGGGGAAGGCGGCTTCGAAGGGCTTGGCTATCTGGTTCTGGCCTCGGCCTTTGCGGGACTGGTCAGCGCCTATGTCTGGGGACGGCTGGCTGACCGGTCCAGCCGCAAGGTTCTGTTGCTTGCCTCTCTGGTCTCGATGGCGGTGCTGGCGCTGTGTTTCTGGTTCTCGCTCACCGGGTGGTTGTCGACGCCCATGGTCCTGCCGGTGCTGCTGTTTGCCATCATGATCGCCTATCAGGGCGTGCGGCTTGGGCGGTCCACCCATCTGACCGATATGGCAACCGCCGACACACGCGCCGCCTATACCGCGCTGTCCAACACCATCATCGGAATCGTGCTGTTCGCCGGCGGGCTTTTCAGCCTGATTGCGGAATTGTTCGGCGTTTCCGTTGTTCTGGTTGCGATGGCCCTCATGTGTGCGGCGGCCATTCCCGTGGCCTTCGGTCTGGACGAGGTGCAGGCAGCCTAGGAGATTGGCACGCTCGCCTGACGCCACCTTCTAGCTTCCGTAGCGTTCTTCTCGCTCCACCGCGTATGTCAGCGGTGGCCGGTAACGCTCCCAGTCGGCCTTGCCTCATGTCGGTGCCGCGCACATGTGCGGAAGTGGCCATACGGGAGCCGTTTGCACGGAGGCGAAAGAGATCCGGTCGGATTTGCAGATTAAGCTCAAGAAACGCCCGGCATAACGACTCCTAATTGATTTATCTGGAAATTCAACTTATTGTATAGGTCTCGCTGCAGGCATTTTTGCTTCTGGTTGTTTTGATTGCATTTGCAAAATGCTCATCGTGAAACAAGCAAGGGGAAATGTAATGGCCAGACCAGTTCGAATGCTTGGAAATGCGCTGCCTGTATTGCTCGTGCTGATGCTTACGCAAAGCACCGCGAGCGGCCAGGAAAAGCGCCCAGCCTACGAGCCTATTTCCGCGCTTTACCAATATCTTCAAGAGAACGAAAAGCTTGAAGTTGCCGTGAGAAAGAAGGATCGCGAAGTCATCCGTAACCACGCCTGGAACCTGTGGGCGGGCATGATGCAGCCCTTGAGCGCGAATGATAATTCCTGGCCGATCTGGTTTAGCTGGCAGACGACACATCAGGCGTTTGCGCAGGATGCCGCTCCGGTCCCGCAAATGAAGACGCCGCGGCGCATACCTTCGAAAGCCAATCTGCTTGCGGCAGAAATCGCGAAAGGCAAGGCTGTCAATGTCAACACACCGCAGCCACAATACCCGGTTCCGGACGATGTGATCAAAGCCTATCCCGACGGGGTCAAGAAAAATGACGATGGCAGCTATTCGGTCAGGGACGGAGACTATTTCGTCAGCAATGGTGACATCCTCATCGCTGTCGAAAGTCTGTCACAAGAAGCGTTTGACGACATTCGAAACCGGAAACTCTATCTGCAGAGCACCTTGCAGGACAAGCTCGAAGCCGGTGAGAAGATGATCGAGCTTCCGCGGGAATATGTCTCTACCAAACTCATGTACTGGCCGGTGAAGGCGGACGGCGTGACCCCGTTGCCGGTTTGGACAGAGAATTTTCCCGATTTTTACACCGGCTATGCCGGCTATGAACTCTGGAATTCGGTCGTTGCCGTTGACCCGACCGGACAAGAGGAAGGCGCGTGGACGGAGGTCGAATATCTCTACGGCGTCAAAACCAATGAAGGGGCCGATATTCCGCCGCAGCGCAAAAGGGCAAATGTGGTGTCTATTGAGCGGTTCTATCATCACAAGGTCACGGATGAAGACTGGCTCATGTTCACCGAGGCCGACAAAGCCATCCTGAATGCCTCCAGCTTTTGGCTGTACAACGAAGCTTTTGCGCCCGGCGATTACATCGTTACCGTTGCATCGCATATCAACACCAAGGAAATCGACAGCTGGACCCTGCAAAGTGTCTGGTGGTCGCGCACTCCCGATTTGGGACCCTATGCGCAAAACCGGCCACAATTGGCCGAGGCAAAAGGGCCTTGGGATCATTATCTGATGACGGATGCCTATATCGACACGCCGGATGCCCAGGGCAAATTGGAAAAAGCAGTCAATCCCTACATTGAAGGCGTTACGCATCCCATCGCGACAAGTTGCCGGAACTGTCATGTCCGCGGCGGTATCGGCTCCACGGGCTATCAAACCGCGCAGTGCAGCGGGCTGCTGTCCCCGCTCACGCCGGAAAGCGCGTGTTTCGACGGAGCCCTGCTGACAGATTACACCTGGATCATCCCCGATCGGGCCAAGTGATCCTGTCTGCTGATCTTCCGGTTTACCGAACACCGGACGCTGCGCCTGTAGCTGCGGGCGCGGCGTTTCAACACCGCGGTTCGGGGACGCTGCAAGACGCCTGTCTGGAGGAATGCGTCTTGAGGTTTTTCTGGCTTAGCAATAGCGGCGATTCAATCCACCCCAAATGTCAGCGAAGCCCAGTAACTCTGCCAGTCGGCGTTGCGGTCGGCAGGCGCCTCGATCATGTGGACACTTGCCGCCATGTAGGGGCCGGTCGCGGCGATGGTGAAGCGAGCCTGACCGTTTTCGTCGGTGCGGGTGAGGGTCCTTGTGCCGGTGTCGGGGGTCTCGCCCTTGCTGAACAGCGCCACCTGGGTGTCCGGCAGCGGCTCGCCCTCCCAGAGCAGGGTGAAACTCGTTTCTGTGCCGGGCTTGATGGTTTTCGGGTTTTCGCCCGCAACAAGCTCGAGCCGCATGCCGGTGGCCCGGTCCTGATCTCCGGACGTATCGCCGACTGATACAAGCGTCTTGGCGCATCTTGTGTAGAGTTCGCGGATATCGTCGCGCGGAAGGCCGCGGGCATCGTGAAGGGCGGGGATTGCAGTCAGGCCCTCCATGTCGAGATACTCGGCGAATTTGTCCCAATCCCTGAAACGGATGCGCTCGCCGGCGGAGACATAGGTGAATATGTTGAGGCCTTCGGAACGGGGCGCCAGCTGCAAGGCCGGAAGATCTCCGGTCGTGCCGTCGACGTCGCTTTCGCCGAGCCTGTCATGGCTCCTGAACGCTGAAAACCGGGCCGGGATGTAAGGAAAGGCATCGCCCTTGAAGTCCTGGCCGACGCGGAGATCAGCCTTGATTTCGGTTTCCATGCTGACGGAGAAATCATCGGGTTCGATCCAGAATTCATGGGCCGAGGCTGGACTAATGGCCAGCAGCGCGCCAATTATTGCCCATGCGTAACCGAGGCCTGGTCTTTGGCTTGCCTGTCGTTCCATGAAATTATCTCCCAAGTGGCTTTTGAAGATGAAGATGTTCTCCCGCTCGATAAATCAAGTGCTTGCCGGCCTGGTTTTTGCCGTGATGGTGGTTGCCGGCTCCTCTTCAACTGGCCAGGCGCATGAAATCCGCCCGGCGATTGTCGATCTGGAATTTGTCGGCGACGGCAGGGCTCAACTGGACATGTCGCTGATCCTGGAAGCGGCGCTGGCGGAGATCGGGGCCGAACATGGTGATACGGATGAGAGTCCGAATGCGCAGAAATACGATCAGTTGCGGCTCATGGACGAGGCGGATCTGGCGATCGAGTTCGAACGGTTCGAAGCGCGGTTTCTCAACGGCGTCACGCTGAGCGCGGACGGTGCCAAAATACCCCTCAGCGTTGATAAGATCGAACTCGATCCGGTCGGCGATACCGATTTCGCGCGGCTGAGCCGGTTGACGCTGTCAGGCCAATTGCCGCTGAATGCACAGAGCGTGGAGTTCTCGTTCAATCCATCCTTCGGCCCGAGCGTCATCCGGGTGCCGGACGGAAATGGCGGGTTCAGCTATTCGAACTATCTCGAAAATGGTGGTCCCAGCGAGCCGATCCCGGTCGAAGGCGGGCTCAGCATGAGTGCCGGCGAGGTGTTTGTCGATTATATCGGCATCGGGTTCACGCATATCGTCCCCAAGGGGCTCGATCATATCCTGTTCGTCGTCGGGCTGTTTTTGCTGTCGCCGCGTCTCAAGCCGCTGCTCATCCAGATCACCTCTTTCACGATCGCGCATTCGGTGACCCTGGCGCTCGCCATGCTCGGCATCATTTCCGCGCCGGCAAGCATTGTCGAGCCGCTGATTGCTGCCTCGATTGTCTTCATCGCAGTGGAGAACCTCGCCACCAACCGGCTCAGCCCCTGGCGGCCGTTTGTCGTTTTCGGCTTCGGGTTGCTGCACGGGCTTGGTTTTGCCGGGGTGCTGACCGAGTTCGGGCTGTCGCCGACGCATTTTGTCAGCGGTCTGATCGGCTTCAATGTCGGGGTCGAAGTGGGACAGCTGGCGGTGGTGGCCGCCTGCTACGCGCTGTTCGGAGCCTGGTTTTCCGACAAGAGCTGGTATCGCGCCCGCGTCACCGTACCGATGTCACTGGCGATTGCCTTGGTCGCAGTGTGGTGGTTTGCCGAGCGCACCGGAATGGTGGCCTGACCGCAGAGCAGGGCAGGGGATGTGGCAAAGCGCCTGCGACCGGATGCAGCAGCTCGAGCGGGCAGTCGCGGATTGATCTTGATCAAGGCATATGGAAAGTCTCGGATGCATTGTGCGGTCCAATTCAATGGTGCCCCAGATGAACACGCAAACCCCGTCAGACTTTTTGCAAGATCCGGACGAAATCGAACGGCTTGAGGCCGAAGCCGTCAATGCTGCCTGGAAGCGCAAGCCGCTTTATGAGGCGCGCAAGAAGATCTTCCCCAAGCGGGCGGAAGGCACTTACCGACGCTTCAAATGGCTGGTGATGCTGGTCACGTTGGGGATCTACTACATCACGCCATGGCTGCGCTGGGACCGGGGGCCATTCGCGCCGGACCAGGCGGTGTTGCTCGACGTTGCCAACCGACGGTTCTATTTCTTCTTCATCGAGATCTGGCCGCAGGAGTTCTTCTTCGTTGCGGGGCTGTTGGTAATGGCCGGGTTCGGGCTGTTCCTGATCACCTCGGCGGTGGGCCGGGCCTGGTGCGGCTACACCTGTCCGCAGACGGTCTGGGTCGATCTGTTCCTGGTGGTCGAGCGGGCGATCGAAGGTGATCGCAACCAGCGCATGAAGCTTGATGCTGCGCCATGGAGTGCCGGCAAGCTGTTCAAGCGAGTGTCCAAACACGCGATCTGGATTTTCATCGGTGTTGCGACCGGCGGCGCCTGGATTTTCTATTTTGCCGATGCGCCGACGTTGCTGGTCCAATTCCTCACCGGAAACGCGGCACCGATCGCCTATATCACCGTGGCAATCCTGACGGCCACCACCTACACGTTCGGCGGGTTGATGCGGGAACAGGTGTGCATCTACATGTGCCCGTGGCCGCGCATCCAGGCGGCGATGCTGGACGAGAATTCGCTGGTGGTCACCTATAATGACTGGCGCGGCGAGCCGCGTGGCCGACATGCCAAGAAGGCTGCGGCGCAAGGTCTGGTGCAGGGCGATTGCGTCGATTGCAATGCCTGTGTCGCGGTCTGTCCGATGGGCATCGACATCCGCGACGGGCAGCAGCTGGAGTGCATCACCTGCGCGCTGTGCATCGATGCCTGCGACAATATCATGGACAAGCTCGACCGCCCGCGCGGTCTCATTTCCTATGCGACGCTGGCGGATTATGCCGACAACATGGCTTTGGCCCAGGACCCCGAAACCGGCACGCTCGACCCGCGCCGAACCCGGACCGCCGATGGTGGCTTCGTCGATGCGGTAAAACACTTCGACTGGCGCATCGTGTTCCGCGCGCGGTCGCTGCTCTACATGGGTGTGTGGTCGCTGGTCGGCCTTGGGCTTCTGGTGGCGCTGCTGTCGCGGGACCGGCTCGAGGTCAATGTGCTGCATGACCGCAATCCGCAATATGTGCTGGAATCCAATGGCGACATCCGTAACGGCTATTCCGTCAAGATCCTCAACATGATCCCCGAACCGCGCGTTATCTTCCTGTCGATCGAGGGCCTGCCCGGCGCGACCATGAAAATTCCGGGCATTGAGCAGCCGGAAGGGGTCTCGTTTGCAATCCCGGTGGAGCCCGACCGTTTGCGCGAACTGCGGGTCAATGTTACCCAACCCAAGGAATATGTTGCCTCCGAGACGGTGTCGTTCAGGATCATCGCTGAAGACAGATCGAGCTTCGAGCGCGACAGCTATAATGCCAATTTCAATGGCCCGGAGGCCAAGTGATGCAGATGATCCGCGCGATTTTCCAGCCCAAGGAATTTACCGGCAAGCACATGCTGGGCACGATGGTGGCGTTTTTCGGGGTCATCATCACCGTCAACCTGATCATGGCGCGGTTTGCCGTCACCACCTGGAGCGGACTGGTGGTGCCCAACACCTATGTCGCAAGCCAGGAGTTCAATTCGCGGGCTGCGGAATCACGTGCCATTGCTGCGCTGGGCTACCGGATCGATCTGGAGTCGGGTGCGGACGGGTTGTCGATCGTCCTTACCGATGCCGATGGCGAGACCGCTTTTGCCGACAACCTGGTTGCGCAATTGCGCCGCCCGGTGGGCGAGGATCAGGATCGCGAGCTGATCTTCACGCGCTATCCCGATGGCAGCTACCGCGCGCCGGGCGAACTGCTCGAAGGCGAGTGGATCGCCACGGTGACCGCCACGCGCGGTGATGAGACCATCTACAAGCGCGGGCACCGGTTTCATGTCCGGGCGGATGGGAGCCTGAGGCGGTGAGTTGTTGCGCAGCGGGCACGGAAAGCGCTGCGGAGCTCGAGGCGCTGAAATCTCAAGCACCGTCGCCCGAGGAAATGTGGCTCTCGAGCCGGGCCCTGAGCGACGGGCTGCGACAGGTCGATCTGATCGTGCCGGGCGTCCATTGCGGCGCCTGCATCGCGCTTCTTGAAAAGGAACTGCCCAGGGCCGAGGGTGTCGATCACGCCCGGGTGAACCTGTCGACGCGCCGGGTTTCGGTGGTGTTTGACGGCGGTGACCAGCCTGAAACCGTGCTCACCGCACTGGGCGAGAAATTCAATGCCCTGGGTTATCCGGCGCATTTGCCCGGTGGCAGCGATGACAATGGCGATCCGGTGTTCCGCGACCTCATGAAGGCGCTGGCGGTGGCAGGCTTTGCCTCGATGAACGTGATGCTGCTGTCGGTCTCGGTCTGGTCCGGGGCGGAAGCGGCGACGCGGGATCTGTTTCACTGGATCTCGGCGCTGATCGCAGCACCGGCGCTGGTCTATTCCGGCCGGGTGTTCTTTGTTTCCGCCTGGGGCGCGCTGAAACACGGCCGCGCCAACATGGACGTGCCGATTTCGCTCGGCGTGATCCTGGCCTATGGGATTTCGCTGTTCGAGACCATCACCCATGGCGAGCATGCCTATTTCGATGCCTCGGTGACGCTGTTGTTCTTCCTGCTCGCCGGACGGGCGCTGGATCACATGATGCGCGAGAAGGCCCGCTCGGCGGTGCGCAACCTGGTGCGGCTGTCACCGCGCGGAGCAATGCTGATCAAGGATGACGGCGCCCGCGAATATCTCGCGCTCGACGAGATCGAACCCGGAATGCGGCTGGCGATCGCACCGGGTGACCGGATCCCTGTGGATGGCCGAGTGATCTCGGGCCGCTCGGATATGGATTTTGCCGTCGTCAATGGCGAGAGCGCGCCGCAGCTGGTGGAAGCCGGATCGCTGACGCCGGCCGGCACGCTCAACCTGACCGGCGCGCTGGTGCTCGAAGCCACCCGCAGCGCGCAGAATTCGTTTCTGGCCGAAATGGTGTCGATGATGGAAGCGGCCGAAAGCGGCCGCGCCGGCTACCGGCGCATCGCCGACCGGGCATCCGCGATCTACGCGCCCGTGGTTCATCTTCTGGCGCTTGGCACCTTCATCGGCTGGATGACGGTGTCGGGCGACTGGCGCATGGCGTTGCTGACCGCGGTCGCGGTGCTGATCATCACCTGTCCCTGCGCGCTGGGGCTGGCGGTGCCGGTGGTGCAGGTGATTGCCGCAGGCCGGCTGTTCGAGAACGGCATCATGGTCAAGGACGGCTCGGCGATGGAGCGCATGGCGCAGACCGATCATGTGGTGTTCGACAAGACCGGAACGCTGACCCAGGGCCGGCCGGAGCTGATCAATCTGGCCTCCGTCTCGGCCGAGCATCTGGCAATCGCGGCCAGGATCGCGCGTGCGTCGCGGCATCCGTTGAGCCGGGCGCTTGCCGTGCTTGATCAGGCAAACAAGGATCTTCCCGAGTTCGAAATCGTCGAGGTTCCCGGTGACGGGGTCGAGGCAACCTTGGCCGATGGCACTGTCTATCGTCTCGGCCGCAGCGCCTTTGCGCTTGAAGGTCACGCTGATGGCGACGAGCGCGCTGCCGACGCCAGCCAGGTGATCCTGTCGCGCAATGGCCAGTTTCTGGACGTGTTCCTGTTTTCCGACCAGTTGCGGCGCGGGGCGGCACAGGCCGTGGCGCGCCTGGGCGAACTCGGCGTTGACGCGGAAATTCTCTCCGGCGACCGCGAGGCACCGGTCAAGGGCCTGGCCGGAAAGCTTGGCGTGGCGAATTATGTCGCCGGCGTGCGTCCGCGCGGCAAGGTCGACCGGGTGCAGGCGCTGGCTGCAGTGGGCGGAAAGCCGCTGATGGTCGGAGACGGGCTCAACGACGCGCCGGCCCTGTCGGCGGCGCATGTGTCAATGGCGCCGGCCAGTGCTGCCGATGTCGGCCGGATGGCAGCGGATTTCGTGTTTCTGCATGATTCGCTGGAGGCGGTGCCGCTGGCGATTGCGGTCTCGCGCAAGGCAGGCCAGCTGATCCGGCAGAATTTCGCACTGGCCATCATCTACAATTGCATCGCGGTGCCGGCGGCGGTTCTGGGGCATGCGACCCCGCTGATCGCAGCACTGGCGATGTCGTCCTCGTCGGTGCTGGTGGTGTTGAACTCGCTGCGGCTGCGCCGCAAGACCCGGATCGAGAGTTTCGCCCGGCCGGTGCGCGCGGAAACGCCGGCGGCTTCCGTCTCCGGTGCGTCCATCGGGGCGTCGGCATGAACAACCTGATTTTTCTGATCCCGATTGCGCTTTTCCTCGGCGGGCTGGGGCTAGCAGCCTTCCTGTGGTCGATGAAAAGCGGCCAGTATGAAGACCTGGATGGGGCGGCGTGGCGCGTGCTCGACGATGGCGATGACAAACCGGAGCAGGATCGCCCGGGTACCGACTAGTGCGTCTTTTTTATCGAACGACGCTCTGGGGCTAGCCATTTTGGCTTGTGCAGTAACCCTGTGACAATTACACACGATAACCGTTCCTGACGCTTGCCGCTTGGCTCGGCTTGAGCCAAGGTCCGGTCATGAAAAGCCGCATCTTCAGGCGCGCCGGTGGCAGTCGCAGGATATGGTGTTGCGCATTATTTGAGATCGCTTCGGTTGCCGGATTCCCGATAGGGGACCCCCGAGGCGGCAAGGCATTCAGGAGGATTGTATGGCGGAAGCGGAAATCGGTGTCATCGGGTTGGGTGTCATGGGCGCCAATCTGGCGCTCAACATTGCGGACAACGGCTATCATGTGGCCGTCTACAACCGGACCGCAGCCCGCACCGACGAGTTCGCGGCGTCCGCCGGTGAACTTTCCGACCGCGTCACCGCCTGCGCCACGCTTGAAGACTTCGTTGCCGCCATCCGTCCGCCGCGCCCGGTGATCATCATGGTCAAGGCCGGGGAGCCGGTCGACCAGCAGATCGCGGCGCTCAAACCGCTGCTCGAAGCCAATGACATCATCATCGATGCCGGCAATGCCAATTTCCGCGACACCATGCGCCGTTTCACCGATCTCGAAGGCTCCGGCCTGACCTTTATCGGCATGGGCGTTTCGGGTGGCGAGGAAGGGGCCCGCCGCGGCCCGTCGATCATGGTTGGCGGCGCCGAGGAAGCCTGGCGCCGGGTCGAGCCGGTTCTGACCGCGATTTCGGCAAAATACCAGGGCGAGCCCTGTGCGGCCTGGCTCGGCGAGAATGGCGCGGGACACTTCGTCAAGACGATCCACAACGGCATCGAATATGCCGACATGCAGATGATCGCCGAAGTCTACGGCGTCATGCGCGACCATCTTTCCATGGATGCGGCATCGATCGGATCGGTGTTTTCTGCCTGGTCGAAAGGCCCGCTCGATTCCTACCTGATCGACATCACCGCTGAAGTCCTCAAGGTTCAGGATGCGGCAAGCGGTCGCCCGATTGTCGATATCATCGTCGATGCCGCGGGCCAGAAGGGCACCGGCCGCTGGTCGGTGATCGAAAGTCAGATGATGGGCGTGCCGGCCACGGCCATCGAGGCGGCCGTTGCGGCGCGCAGTCTCTCGGCAATGCGCGAGCAAAGGGCCACGGCACAGGGGCGTTTCGGCATTCCGGCGCAGCAGGACCGGCGCGACGAGCAAAAGATCGTCGACGATCTCGAAAAAGCCCTGCTCGCGGGCAAGGTTGCGGCCTATGCGCAAGGCTTTGCCGTCATGGCAGCGGCTTCACAGGAGTTCGGCTGGAATCTGCCGATGGCGACCATCGCCCGGATCTGGCGCGCCGGCTGCATCATCCGGTCGACCTTCCTTGACGAGATTGCAACGGCATTCACCCAGGACCCCGATGTGGCCAACCTGGCGCTGACACCGGCGTTTTCGAAGATCATCGAGGACACGGATCAAAGCCTGCGCCGGGTGGTGGCCGAAGCGGCGCTGAATGGACTGCCGGTTCCCGCACTTGCCAGCGCGCTTGGCTATTTCGACACCTACCGGCGCGAGCGCGGCACCGCCAACCTCATCCAGGCGCAGCGTGATTTCTTCGGCGCGCACGGCTTTTCGCGGCTCGATGCCGAGGGTGAGCATCACGGGCCCTGGGGCGGCTAATGCATATCGCGTTCAAATGGATTCATTTGAACGCGATATGCATCATTTCAAACGTCGCTCTAGAACCGGCAGGGTTCAGGTGTGCTTGCGTTCGATCGCGGCAATGCCCGCTTCGAGCTGACCGATGCCGGTTTCCCCGAGGGTTTGTACCAGCTTGGCCTCATAGCTGCGGGCGAGGGTGACCAGATCCCGGTAGTGCGTGCGGCCCTCGCGGGTGAGTTCGATATGCTCGATCCGGCGATCGATGTCATCGACCTGACGGGTGATCCATTTGCGCTCCTCGAGCGCGCGGATGGCGCGGCTGACCTTGGTCTTGTGCATCGATGAATGGGCGCCGATCTCGGTCGCAGTGATCCGGTCGAACTGGCCGATGGTGGCCAGGGTTCGCCATTCCGGTCGTGTCAGTCCGTGCCGCTCGCGGTACAGCGTGGCGAACTGGCGGCTGATGATCTCCGCCGCGCGGGCGAGACGGTAGGGAAGGAAGCCTTCGAGAGCCAGCCTGTTGACGTCTTCGGTTTCTGCAGCTTGTCTTTCAGGCACATTCATCTCCGGCGTCGCTCCTGTGGTGGTTACGTTCGCAACTGTTCTGCTGCGTCGCATAACCTGAAAGTTTCGCCGGTGCAATTGCGGCCCGGATGCTCTAGGTCTAGAGGCAGAAGACACACCGGCGACAGACAGAGCAGCGACAGCCAAACAGGCGACAGGGAGAAAACATGGAACGCAGCCAGATCAACGAGATTTTGGAAGAAAGCGACCGCTTCATCCGTTCCCTTGGCTATGTCATGCCGCCATTTGCCTATTGGAGCCCGGAGGAATTGCGGGCCCGCGCCGGGACAGATGCCGCTGCCATTCGCGACAACCGGCTGGGCTGGGATATCACCGATTACGGACAGGGCCGGTTTGATGAACTCGGACTGTTCCTGTTTACCGTCCGCAACGGCTCCGCAGCGGATCTGGCTGCGGGCAGGGGCATGCTCTATGCCGAAAAGATCATGATTTCGCGCAAAGACCAGCTGTCGCCGATGCACAGGCACAACATCAAGGCCGAGGACATCATCAACCGGGGTGGCGGCAAGCTGGTGCTGGAGCTGTTCGCTTCTGCCGAGGACGGGTCCATCGATCCCTCGGCAGATGTATCCGTCATGACCGACGGAGTTGAACGCACATTTTCCGCAGGCGGTCTGCTCAAGCTCGAGCCGGGCGAGAGCGTGACACTGATGCCTGGCGTCTGGCATGCGTTCTGGGGAGAAGGGAGTGACGTGCTGATCGGCGAGGTCTCGACCGTCAATGACGATCTGACCGACAATGTGTTCCGGGAACCGATCGGGCGTTTCTCGACCATCATCGAGGACGAGAAACCAAGACATCTGCTGGTTTCGGACTACGACACCTGGCTTTAGCCAAGTGGACGCCAAGCGCCTGTAAACAATGGCCCGTCAAAAGGGCCTTTAATGTGACACCAGCCGGCACCCCGCATGGCGCCGGCTGGCGTCTTGGAAAAACCGCGCTTCAAATCCTGACCCCGCCCCCAGGGTGGATGAGCCGCGGTTCTCCGTTCGGATTACGCGTTTACCTGGTCAAACAGGCCCAGCCGACCGGCTTTTGCCAGTCCGGCGAGTCGGTTTGGCACGCGCAGCTTCAGCATGACGACGTTGAGCACGGACGCCACTTCACCCGCTGTCAACTCGAGATCCTCACCGATTTTCTGGTCGGACTGCCCCTGGGCGCATCCCCGCAGACAGTGCAGCTCAGTTCCCGTTAAGGGCAGAAACCCAAGATCGTTTCCGAGATTCATGCGTGTATTCCTCCATAGGGCGAGGCAACGGCTGTGTGGATCAATGAAATCGCGGCGGAACGTGAAGTTCGCCGCGACAACCACCAGATAGTGCTTCAGATGATGAGGAGCTTATGCCTTGTTTCGCGTCTGGCCGCATTCACGCCACACGCCAAAAAAACTTACGCGAGTCAAATCACGTAATCTCGACACTAAGATGAATTATCGTGGGCCTCGGCGAGCGCCCGGTCCACGCGCTAGTTTTCCTTGCGATACTGGCTCGGAGTCATGCCGAACCAGCGGATGGCGGAACGGGTGAAGGCCGCGGGTGCTGAAAATCCTAGCCTGTAACTGATGGTTGAGAGCGTGAGCGTTGTTTCCGACAGCAGTCTTGCTGCCATTTCCTTGCGGCATTCATCGACGATAGCCTGCATGCTGGTACCGGCATCTGTCAGCCGCCGCTGCAAGGTGCGCGGGCTCATGCCCAGGCGCTCGGCTTCGCTTGCCAGGGTTGGGGTGTTGCTGGCCAGATTCTCGGCCACCTGCAGCTTGATGGCGACAACCGGATCAGTGATGTCGGCCCTGCTGGTTTCCATCGCATCCAGCTGCATCGACATGATCTCGAACAGCCGCGGGTCCGCGTCGGGATTGTTCCGGCCAAGGAACTCCGCAGGTATGATCATGGCATTGACGGGCGCGTTGAAACTAACGTTCTGGGTTAGTAACTGTTTGTGTAAATTTGTATTTATCGGTTTCTTGCGTTCCAGTTCCAGCTTTACTCGGTTGATGTCGTCACCAAGGAAAACGCGCAAAAGATTGAAGCCCTGGACAAGTCCCATGTCGACATATTGGTCGCGATGCAGGATCAGCGGGGAGAAGGTCCATTCGAAATGGGCCGCCCGCGCGCCGATCTCCAGGGTGCAGACGCGGGTCTCGCTGATCTTGCTCATGTTGCGCCCGAAAAAGATCAGGAAGTCGCGCACGGTTGGCGCATTCATCAGGCCGTATCCGAACGGTCCTGATGCACCCTTTTCAAAGCCCGAGACCGATTTCAGGCCAAAAACGTCATCACCCGCTATCAGGGCGAGCGCTTCCATGTAGCGGCACAACCTATCGAGGCTGATGCGCTCGTTGATGATGGTAAAGCGCTGTGGATCAAGACCGCAGGCGCGGGCGATCGGGTCGACATCAAGGCCAAGTTCCGCCGCGTAACGGCTGATGCCGGAGGCCAGTCCGGCGGCAACTTCAAAATGATCTGCGAGAGTCTTAATCATGAAATTGGCGCCCAGGGTGAAGGAATTGGCACTTGAAGTAAACGCCGAAGATGCATCGCTGTCGAGTTCAAAGCTATGCTGGTCTCAATAACTGCATTGAACCCGGCATAATTTTGATGACAACTCACATCGCACCGTCTGACTTCCTGCTGCCTGCAGGAGTTCATCCCCGGATCGGTGCCTTTTACGCTCTCTGGCGCCGGAAATCTCAGGGCGATTTGCCGGATGTCGCACAATTCGATCTGGCCGAGCTCAGCGAGACCTACCCGCTGCTGGCGCGGATCGGCATGGACCCGGCCGGCAAGACACTGATGTGGCTTGACGTTGCAGCTGCCGGGCACTGGCCGTTCAAGACGCCGGTCAAGGACCGGCCGTTGGTGCAATCGGTGCCGTTGCCGAGCATCAAGCGGGTGATCGGCGCATTCCAGGAGACGCTGGCGAGCGGCATTCCGGATTATTACGAGACCACCTCCTGGGGCAATGGCGGGCAAACCGTCTCGCTGGCCCGCATCGCGGTGCCGGTCAAAGGCGAATTGGGGCCGGAGCTGATTGCCTACTGGGAAGTACTGGAAGCGGAAAACTTCAGCTGACACATCTGACTGCGCGTCTTGCGCTTCGTGACATAATGGGCGGCGAAGCATCAGCAATTCAGCCTCTTGCAGATGCATTTCCTGCACATCGGACCAGACTGAACCCGCACGCCGCCATGGCCGCCGGCGCGCTCCACCGCCTGAGCTGGCTCCGAAAATTATTTTAAGCCTATAGTATGCTGTCTGTTCCATGATATGAAGAAGCAACGGCTTTCGCTCGCCCTGAGGAGGGGCGGATGGCTGCCTGTCTGGATCAAATTGGAGTTTTGCAATGTCCGTATCTCCCGCCGCTTCGGCCAAGTCATCAAAATCGTCTTTTCAGTGGGATGACCCGTTCCTGATCAACGATCAGTTGAGCGAGGAAGAGCGGATGATCGCCGATGCGGCTCAGGCCTTTGCAGCCGACAAGCTGATGCCGCGGGTCACGGACGCCTATCTCAACGAAGTCACCGACCGCGAGATCTTCTCTGAAATGGGCCAGGCTGGCCTGCTCGGCGTTACCGTGCCGGAACAATATGGCGGTGCGGAAGCCGGTTACGTGTCCTACGGTCTGGTCGCGCGCGAAGTCGAGCGGGTCGATTCGGGCTACCGTTCGATGATGAGCGTGCAGTCGTCGCTGGTCATGTATCCGATCCAGGCCTACGGCAGCGAAGAGCAGCGGCAGAAATATCTGCCGAAACTGGCAAGCGGCGAGTGGGTCGGCTGTTTCGGCCTGACCGAGCCGGATGCCGGTTCCGATCCGGGCGGCATGAAGACCCGCGCGAAGAAGACCGATGGCGGCTATGTGCTCAACGGTTCCAAGATGTGGATCTCGAACGCGCCGATCGCCGATGTGTTCGTGGTCTGGGCCAAGTCGGAAGCGCATGACAACCAGATCCGCGGCTTCGTGCTGGAAAAGGGCATGAAGGGCCTGTCGGCGCCGAAGATCGGCGGCAAGCTCAGCTTGCGCGCCTCGATCACCGGTGAAATCGTCATGGACAATGTCGAAGTCGGCGAAGAAGCTCTGCTGCCGAACGTATCGGGCCTCAAGGGTCCGTTCGGGTGCCTCAACCGGGCGCGCTACGGCATTTCCTGGGGCGCGATGGGCGCGGCCGAAGATTGCTGGCACCGCGCGCGGCAGTATGGTCTCGACCGGCACCAGTTCGGCAAGCCGCTGGCCGGCACGCAGCTGTTCCAGAAGAAGCTCGCCGACATGCAGACCGAAATCGCGCTTGGCCTGCAGGGCTCGCTTCGCGTTGGCCGGCTGATGGACGAGGGCCGGTTTGCGCCGGAAATGATCTCCATCGTCAAGCGCAACAATTGCGGCAAGGCGCTCGACATCGCCCGAATGGCCCGCGACATGCACGGCGGCAACGGCATCCAGGCCGAGTATCACGTCATGCGTCACGCGCAGAACCTCGAGACCGTCAACACTTATGAAGGCACGCATGATGTGCACGCGCTGATCCTCGGCCGCGCCCAGACCGGTCTTCAGGCATTCTTCTGAGCGATACGGCGCTTTCGCAACAGTGTTCAAGGCGGACCGGAAGGTCCGCCTTTTTCGTGCGTGGTGTTAAACAATCGGCTTGTCGGCCAGACATCCGCGCGGCCGGAAAAAAATTCCGTAAAACTTTAAGCTTTGGCAAGGGCTGCGGCCTATGATCGGACCCGGATATGCAGATTTTCCGGTTGCAGGTTGTACGATGCTCACACGCGTTCCCAAGGCTGATATTCGAAAAGGCATGTTTGTCGAAGCGGTCGAATGCTCCGCGGCGGCATTCGGCAAACGCCGTTTCCTGCTCAATTCGCACCAAGACTACCTCGCCATACAGGAAAGCCCCGCCGACTTCGTGGTCATCAACACCACCTACGGCACGGAAGCTGCGCCGCACAGCGGTCAACGGCCACTCACACGCGCCGAGAAGCGGGCCGAAGCCGCAGCCACGCTGACGCGTTCGATCAAGGCCCTCAAGACGGAACTGATCACTGTCGTGGTCGGCGGCAAGCTGAACTTGGAGAGCCTGTCGAAGGTGGTGGAAGAGATCGGCCAGGCAGACAGCGAGACAACCTCGCTGTTTTACGACCTGACCCGGTTCCGGCAAAAGGATGAAGCCCTGTTCCAGCATTCGCTGGCGGTCGGCATCCTGATGGGCAAGCTCGGCACCGCACTGGAGCTGGACACGGACACCGTAGCGCTGCTGGTTTTGTCCGGCCTGTTGCACGATGTCGGCAAGCTCACACTGTCGAAAAACATCCTGCAGAAACAGACGCCCCTGACGGCGGTGGAACGCAAGCTGCTGCGCAGCCATCCGCAGCGCGGCCACCATCTGCTCAAACGGCATGTCATTGTGCCCGACGAGGTGCTTGATGTCTGCCTGCATCACCATGAAGCGCTGGACGGCAGCGGCTATCCGTCCGGCAAGTCCGCATCGGAGATCAGCCAGATGGTGCGGATTGCAACGGTGTGTGATGCCTTCGACAAGCTGACGACAGCTCGCCCGGGCAAGAGCGACCGCGGCGTTGCCGAGGCCATTGCCTGGATGTTTGCGCGCGATCATCAGTTCGACCGGAAACTGGTGCTCCGGCTCGGCGCGATCATCGACGACTGATCTTTCGCGGGCGCGATGAGCTGCCCGGTCCTAAAGAGGCTTCACAGACTGCCTTCGACCGTGGTCAGGCCAAGGATCTTCCAGGCCTGCATGCCGCCGCGATAATAGAAGATGCGGCTGGCAGGATAGGTTTCGCGCAGCATGGCGCGGATCGCGGTGGGGGACTGGCCGCACCACAACCCGTTGCAATAAAGCGCAACATTTTTCGCATTGGCGCAGTCCCATACGCCACTGCTGCCCACGCAACCCAGTTCATCCAGACGGCCGGCGATTTCGGTATAGGGAATGTTGAGCGCGCCGGGAATGGTTTCCTCGGCATGCCAGTCGACCGTGCGGGCGTCGACAACCATGGCATCAGGATCAGCCAGCATGTCGAGCAGTTCCAGCTCCCCAATGGTGGCGACACCTTCGGCTGCCTGTGCCGGCTGAATACAGAAGGGCGGGCAGGCGCGCGAGGTCTGGGCAAAATAGCCGCTGATTTCATGCTCCGTGTCCTGAATCCGCTGGATCACCACCGGCCCGTCAGGAGTCTGAACCTCGACACTGGCGATATCGGGCCGGATATTGACCTCTTTCGTGTCGTCGGCGGCGAAGGTCGCGCCTGGTCCAAGCAGCAGCCACATGGCGGATATGAGAGCGATCAATCGGGGCATCGTATTCTCCTCGCTGACCCGGTTTTCTCGCGCGGAAGAAGAATGCGTGGGAGCCGGGCGAAATATTCAGATGTGCCTATGTAAGGGGCTGGGATCCGGATGGTCAATGCCCGCTTTGTGGCCGCGCCAAGGGATCAAAGTCGTCCTTGACTCCACACCCCCACGCGCCGTCCTATGCGGATGAATTCGGGGCAGGGCGCTGGGCATGAGATATTCCGCATTATCGATCTTCCGGCAGGCGCTGTCAGGCAATCGTGGCTGGCAGCCGGCGTGGCGGCAGCCGGAGCCGAAAAGCCATTATGACGTGATCATTGTCGGCGGTGGCGGGCATGGGCTGGCGACCGCCTATTACCTGGCCAGGAACCACGGCATCACCAATGTGGCGGTGCTGGAGAAGGGCTATCTCGGCTCGGGCAATGTCGGGCGCAACACCACCATCGTGCGGGCCAACTACCTGCTTGAGGGCAACGAGCCGTTCTTCGCCCATTCGCTGAAGCTGTGGGAGGGGCTCGAGCAGGAGCTGAATTTCAACGCGATGATGTCGCAGCGCGGGGTGATCAATCTCTATCACTCTGACGGGCAGCGCGACGCCTATGCGCGGCGCGGCAACGCCATGCGGCTGGCGGGCGAGGATGCGGAGCTGCTCAACCGCGAGCAGGTGCGCGCGCTGGTGCCCTATCTCGATTTCGACAATGCGCGGTTTCCGGTGCATGGTGGGCTGATGCAACGGCGCGGCGGCACCGCACGGCATGACGGCGTCGCCTGGGGTTACGCGCGGGCGGCGGACAGCCGCGGCGTCGATCTGATCCAGAATTGCGAGGTCACCGGCATCCGCCGCGAGGGTGGACGGGTGACTGGGGTCGAGACCTCGCGCGGCTTCATCGGCTGCAACAAGCTTGGTCTGGCGGCCGCGGGGAATTCCTCCCGCGTGGCGGAGATGGCCGGGATGCGGCTGCCGATCGAAAGCCAGGTGCTGCAGGCCTTTGTCTCGGAAGGGATCAAGCCCTTCGTCGACCAGGTAGTGACCTTCGGGGCGGCGCTGTTTTACCTGTCACAGTCGGACAAGGGCGGGCTGGTGTTTGGCGGCAGCTTGGATTTTTACAATTCCTACGCCCAGCGTGGCAATCTTCAGACGGTGGAAAGCGTGATGGAAGCTGCCTGCGCCATGGTGCCTGCCGTGAGCCGCGTGAAGGTGCTCAGAGCCTGGGGCGGGGTGATGGACATGTCGATGGACGGCTCGCCGATCATCGACCACACGCCGGTGGACAACCTCTTCCTCAATTGCGGCTGGTGCTATGGCGGCTTCAAGGCGACGCCGGCCTCAGGCTGGTGTTTCGCGCATCTGCTGGCCACCGGCGAGACGCACGAGCTGGCCAAAGCCTTCCGGCTCGATCGCTTCAGCCGTGGATACCAGATCGACGAAACCGGGCACGGCGCCCAGGCAAACCTGCATTAGGTCCTGTGGACAGTTATTGTTGTGGTGTTGGTTTGGTCAGAATGGTTCATGGACGTGAGCTGAGGAAGAAGGACATGCTGAGCATATTCGATGACGAAGGTTGCGGCCAAGGGCCATTCAGGCCAAATCCCTTCGGGACGAGGCAAGCAAAGCCAATGGGTGTTGTTGCAAAAACCTTGAAGTGGCCAGCACTGCGGCGATTTTTGCGCCTAGCCATTGGCTTTGCTTGCCTCGCCAACACCGCAAAAATAACTGTCCACAGGACCTAGGGGCGGATCACATGGCAAGCCTGATCACCTGTCCTCATTGCGGGGTGCGCCCAAAAGAGGAATTTTCCATTCGCGGCGATGCCAAGCCGCTGCGGCCTGCGCCGGAGGCGAAGTTTGCAGCCTGGGATGATTACCTGCACAGCCGCGACGACAAGCGCGGCGTGATGGCCGAGCACTGGCAGCATGTTGGCGGTTGCCGGCGCTGGCTGGTGGTGGAGCGGGATACGTTTACGCATGAGGTGCATTCGGTCGTGGATGCGGCGGACCATGCCCGGGCGCGCGCCGCGAAGCCGACCAAGGCGAAGCCGAAAGGCAAGGCGGCGACCGCCGCCAAGGGGAGGGCGAAGTCATGAGCTTCTCCCGGTTTGATAACGGCGGGCTGATCGACCGGTCCGAACGCATCGGATTCAGCTTCGATGGCAAGCGGCTTGAAGGCTTTGCCGGCGACACGCTGGCCTCGGCGCTCTTGGCCAATGGCGTCAGCCTGATGGGCCGCTCGTTCAAGTATCACCGGCCGCGCGGATTGCTCAGCGGCGGGGCGTCGGAGCCGAATGCGCTGGTGACGCTGGGCGATGGCGCGACGCGGGAGCCCAATCTGCGGGCCTCGATGGTTGCGCTGCGCGAGGGACTGGTCGCCGAAAGCCAGAACCGCTGGCCGTCGCTCGGCTTTGATGTCGGCGCGGTCAATTCGGCACTGTCGCCGTTTCTGGGCGCAGGCTTCTATTACAAGACCTTCATGTGGCCGGCGGCCCTCTGGGAAAAGCTCTACGAGCCGCTGATCCGCCGGGCCGCGGGGCTGGGGCGGGCCAGCCATGCGCCGGACGTGCAAGAGTACGAGAAGCGCTGGGCCCATTGCGATGTGCTGGTGATCGGCGCCGGGCCGGCCGGGCTGATGGCAGCCTTGACGGCGGCGCGGGCCGGCGCTCGAGTGGTGCTGTGCGACGAGAATTTCGACTTTGGCGGGCGGTTGCTCAAGGACCGGGGCGAGATCGGCGATGCGGACGGGCCGGGTTTCGCGGCAAGCGTCGTCGCGGAACTGGCGGCAAACCCGAATGTGCGGCTGCTTGCCAGCACCACGGTCTTCGGCGCCTATGACAGCGGCGTCTATGGCGCTGTCGAACGGCGCGATGGCATGGAGAGCGGCCCGGCGCAGCGGGTCTGGAGGATCGTGGCGAAACGCTGTGTGCTCGCCGCAGGTGCGGAAGAACGGCCATTGGTGTTTGGCGGCAATGACCGCCCCGGGGTGATGATGGCGTCAACGATGCGCGGGCTGTTGAACGCGCAGGCCATCCGGCCGGGCGATCATGTCGCGGTGTTTGCCACCGGCGGCTCCGGCCACGAGACGGCGCGGGATTTTTTGGCACGCGGGCTTGAGGTCACCCTTGTCGATGCTCGGGCCAACGTGCCTGCGGAAGAACTGGCGGCGTCCGAAGGTGCACGGCTGCTCACGGGCCACGTGGTGGCGGATGCCATCGGCGGCAAGGCAGTCTCGGGCGTGGAGATTGTCGATCGGGTTTCGGGCAAGCGCGAGAAGATCAAGGTCAGTGCGCTGGCGATGTCGGGCGGCTGGAACCCGGTGGTCGGGCTCGCCTGCCATCGCGGCGACAGGCCGGTCTGGGATCAGGCTTCAGGCATGTTCCTGCCGCCAGCCGAGCGCGACGGGCTGGTGGCCGCGGGCAGTGCTGCGGGGATTCTCGATCTTGCCGGGTGTCTTGCGAGCGGCGCCGACGCAGGAACCCGTGCGGGGACCGACCTCGGCTTCAAGCCGCGAAAAGTCGACGCCGAGGCCGTACGCGAAGCCTGCGGCGGATCGACCGGATTTGCCACGCTGTGGCATGTGGGCGAGGCGCGCGGGAAGGCCTTTGTCGATTTCCAGAACGATGTCACCGTTTCCGATCTGGGGCTGGCGGTGCGCGAAGGCTATGGCCATGTCGAGCTCGCCAAGCGCTACACCACCACCGGCATGGCCACCGACCAGGGCAAGCTGTCCAATGTCAACGCCATCGGCATTCTCGCGGAAAACCGCGGCGTGAGCCCGGATCAGGTCGGCACCACCACGTTCCGGCCGTTTTACACGCCGGTCAGCATCGGCGCGCTGGCAGGCGAACATCGCGGTAGCCATTACCGCCCGGTGCGGCGCTCACCGCTGCATGGCTGGGCCGAGAAGCACGGCGCCGTGTTCATCGAGGCCGGGGCCTGGATGCGGGCCTCGCATTTCCCGCAGGGCGACGAGACGGGCTGGAAACAGGCCTGCGACCGCGAGACCTTGGCGGTGCGCGCGAGCGTCGGCATTTCCGATGCTTCGACGCTGGGCAAGATCGATCTTACCGGCAAGGACGCGGCGAAGTTTCTCGATCTGATCTACACCGGCAAGATGTCGACGCTTGCCGTCGGCAAGGCGCGCTATGGCCTGATGCTGCGCGAGGATGGCTTGCTGATGGATGACGGCACGGTGAGCCGGTTGGGCGAGAGCCATTACCTGATCACCACCACCACGGCTGCGGCCGGCGAGGTCATGGCGCACATGGAATTCTGCGCCCAGGCGCTGTGGCCGGAGCTCGATGTGCGGCTCGCATCCGTGACCGACCAATGGGCGCAGATCACCGTTGCCGGCCCGCTTGCGCGGGACGTGCTTGGCCGTGTTGTTGCCGATGATCTGAGCGAGGCGGCGGTCCCGTTTCTGGCCGCGCGCGAGGTCACACTGCATTCGGGGCTCGCTGCCCGGCTGTTCCGGATATCGTTCTCCGGCGAGCTGGCGTTTGAGCTGGCAGTGCCGGCGCGGCACGGCGAGGCGGTGGCCGATGCCATCATGCTGGCGGGACAGCCCTTCGGGATCACGCCTTACGGGCTGGAAGCGTTGAATGTACTTCGTATCGAGAAGGGCTTCATCACCCATGCCGAGATCGATGGCCGCACCACGCCGGGCGATCTGGGGCTTGGCAAGATGGTCAGCGCCAGAAAGGATGACTTCGTCGGCCGGGTGATGCTGTCGCGAGAAGGCTTGCAGCGCGATGACCGTGAACAGCTGGTGGGCTTGCGGCCAGTCAATCCGGCGCACGGGATCCTGGCCGGCGGGCATCTGCTTGAACCGGACAGTGTTCCGGCGATGGCCAATGACCAGGGCCATGTCACCTCGGCCTGCTGGTCGCCGCATCTGAATTCGACCATCGCCCTGGCAATGCTCAAGCGCGGTCGCGAGCGGCACGGCGAGCGACTGATGGTATGGGATCCCTTGCGCGGAATCGAGACCGAGGTCGTGGTCTGTGCACCGGTGTTTGTCGAAGCCGGCAGGCTAGGCGAGGTCAAGATCGCCCGAGACCTGGACCCGGTGCAGCTGGCGAACGCTGTGCCGGCGGACCTGCTCGCGGGTCTGGTCTGCCGCGTGGCGGATCGGGTCGCGCTCACGCAGCTGTCGGCCGCCCCGGTGTGCCTTGTGGCCGGCCCCGCCGCTAGGAATGCGGCCATCCGCAAGATGGCCAGGGCCGGCGATGGTGTGGCGCGGCCGGTGCAGCCGGGCCAGGCGCTGGCGGTGGGCAAGTCCGGTGAAGGCTTTGCAGATCTTGTCGAGCGGCTGGGCGCCGGCGGCGCGATCAGCCTGTGCGACCTGTCCGATGCGCGGGTCAGGTTCGAGCTCGCCGGGTCGGAGGCGCAAGAGATCATCGCCACGCAGTCAGGCATCGATCTCAGGGCTGAGCTGGCCAAACCCGGTTCAAGCGCGCCGACCCTGTTCGGTCATGTCCCGGTGCAATTGACCCGGAAGAGCGCGGACGCCTTCGAGATCATGGTGTTTTCGACCTACGCGCAAGACCTCGCGCAAAGCCTGTCGCGGTCGATCCGGCTGTCTGGCTGACGGCGCTAGGCCCAGCGAACAAGCCCGATGATGGCGGAGGCGGCGTAGAAGAATTGCAGCGCCAGAAAGGTCCAGCGCCGGTCGAGAAGCCCCCAGGCGCCGAACAGACAGGCCGAGAGCAGCAGCAGCGAGAAGCCGAGAATCTCGTTGCCGGTGTTGGATGCGATCAGCAGCGCATAGACCATGGCGGACACCGAGCCGGTGACTTCAAACAATGTGATAAGCTTGGCTTTGTCCACGCTCGGAGACCTCTTCGGAATTGATAACGCGGGGCTTCTGGCCCGCGGCAGGTGATGCGCTGACTGACATCCGTCAGGAACCGGGACAAGTCAATGGCGGGTCAGGTTTGAGGGGCTCCGCCAAGGGCAGAAAAAGCGAAAATTCACGCGGTATTTCCGCGCTCGCGAAAACGTGTCTTGAATTTGTTGCGATGCAGCATTAAATGGCAATCAGGATATTTCGGGAGGAATGACCTTAGGAGGTCGACAGTGCTCTTGAAGTTTCTATTCAAACCGCGCCAACCGCAGCTCGTCGCCGGCGATGATATCAAATTGCGGTATCTCGGACCGTCGGACGCCGAGGCTTTCCGCGCCCACATCCACGAGCTGCATTTCGAGGATTTCCGCGACCGGTTCAACGGTCTGGTGTCGGATGAGTGGCTCGACAGATACATCGCGCGCTCGCTCAACCAGGCCATCGTCATCGGCGCCTTTGCCGATGATCATCTGGTCGCTGTCGCCGAGCTGCACACCGGCGGGCGGATTGCGGCAGGGCAGGGTGAATCCGCCTTTTCGGTTGCCTCGGACTGGCGCCACAAGGGCCTCGGCACCATGCTGCTGAAAGTGCTGTTGCGGGCCGCATCGGAAAATGATGTCGCCACGATCATCGTCGAGACCGGAGCCCAGAACCACGCGATGAAGGCGCTGGCGCGCCGCTTCGGCGCCCGGATGCAGTTTGCCGGCGACCAGTCGATCGGCCGGATCAACGTGGCCGACGGTCTGCGGCTTGCCGCGCGCAGGATGGAGAGCGCCAAGTTTCTGGCGCCGGCGGCGGTCGCCGAGAAAACGCCCTCGGTTTCGACACCGCTCATATAATGCACTGAATCAACCGTCTCGCACCGTGAGTCCGGTTGCACGCACAAGTCATTGTTTGCAAAGGCTATAGCGTGGTTTCGCCGGGCTGGCGATTGCGGCGGTGGTGCTCACGTGCCAGATCTGTATAGTCAGGGCAATCGCAATCGGCAGGCTCATCCTGCCGCAACCCGGAGGACTTCCATGACCGACAAAAAAGCCACCGAGGACCTGGTTTCCATGTTCATGAATTTCGGCAAGGACATGAACCTTCCTTCGCCGGATCTCGAGGCGCTGGTCGAGCGGCACAAGAAGAACCTGCAGGCGCTTGATACCGCCGCCAAGACCGCCGGCACCGGCGCCACCGAGATCGTCACGCGTCAGCGCGAGATGGTGCAGGAAGCGCTCAATGAGATCGCGACGATGGCCGAAAAGGTCAAGGGCGGCACCGATCCGCAGGCGATGATGACGGCGCAGTCCGAGTTCGCCAAGCGCTCGTTCGAAACCGCGATCAAGAACACCAGCGAGCTTGCCGGGCTGGCGCAGAAATCCTCGACCGAGGCCTTCAAGGTGCTGCAGCAGAACATGCAGGAGACGCTCGAGGAGACCCGCAGGATGATGATGGGCCAGACAAAGAAATAGAGCTTGCGGCATGACAGATCCGAACGGGCCGGTGCATCACGTCACCGGCCCGTTTTCGTTTCACCCGCTGCACCGCTCCGGTTTTCAGGCCGTGGCGCTGAGGCCACCGCCACGACGAGTGCCTGCGGGTTGCGCATGCTGCGCCGGGGCGCATAGGGTGCGGCAGATCTGACAAAGACGAGGGACTGAGCATGCGCATTGTGACCGGAGACGATATCAGGCAGGTCTGCACCTGGCCGTTTGCGGTGGAGGCGCTGCGCGCCGGGCATCTGATGCCGCCGGCTGACCTGCGCGATTCGCTGGTCGAAAATGCCGGCCGCAAGATGCTGGTGCGCACCGCCTGGATCCCCGGCCTGGCGTCCGGCGTCAAGGCGGTGACGATCTATCCCGACAACCCGTCGCTTGATCCGCCGATGCCGTCGGTGCAGGGGCAGGTGCTGCTGTTCGACGAGGCGCAGGGCCATGTCGTGGCCGTGCTCGAGGGCGTTGATCTGACCGCCTGGAAGACGGCGGGCGATTCCGCGCTTGGCTCCTCCTGCCTGGCGCGGCCGGATGTGAAGACCATGCTGATGGTCGGCGCCGGATCGATGGCGCGGCCGCTGATCGACGCGCACCGCTCGGTGCGGCCATCGCTCAGCCGGGTGATGGTGTGGAACCGCAATCTCGCGCGGGCCGAGGCGCTGGCGCAATCGCTTGCAGCCGACGGGATCGACGCCGAAGCCGTCAGCGATCTCGATCAGGCGGTGTCCCAGGCCGACCTGATTTCCTCGGCCACCATGGCGAGCGAACCGCTGATCAGGGGCGAAGCGCTCAAGCCGGGCACCCATGTCGATCTGGTTGGCGCCTACACGCCGTCGATGCGCGAGGCCGATGATGCGGCGCTCACAGCCGGGCGGCTGTTTGTCGACAGCCGCGCCACCACGGTGCCGCATATCGGCGAATTGATGATCCCGCTTGCCTCCGGCGTTCTCAGCGAGGCCGATATTGCCGGTGACCTGCATGACCTGGTGGAGGGCCGCGCCGGGCGCTCGTCTCCCGACGAGATCACGCTGTTCAAGAATGGCGGCGGGGCGCATCTCGACGTGATGATCGCGCATGCGGTCTATCTGGCGCTCGAGGGGCGGTAAGCGGCGCGGCGTGGCCGGCGCCGTCTGTCTGGCTGCTTGCGGCTCTCCGGCTCCCGCAAGCGCTCCATCCGGGGCCGAGAGCAGGGGGCGGGGACCCCTGTCGCAAAAATCCGGCTTTTCGCCTGACCGCCCTTGCCGAACATGCCTGGGATGATGCCGTGAGGGCCGCAACAACGGCGGCCAAGAACTCAATGGCCGTTTCTTGGGGGCCGTGGCGGAGGAATTGGTTAACCATTGCAACCTCATAAATTGGCCAGGGAAACCAGAAGCTGGTTATAAAATGTCGATGTTCAGGTACTACGCGGCAAATTCGAAAGGGCGAGCACTCGCCCCCGAAAAGGCGGTCCACACCAACTTCCTCAGAACCGGCCGGATTGCGCGGCCGGAGGAGTGGGTCGCCGAAGAACGCCGGTTCCTGACCCATGCGGAAGTCGCGGAGCGGACCGGCAAGCGGCTCGAAAACGCCGGCCGGAAGACGCATCAGCGGCTCAACCGGTTCCACACCGACATCCGGTTTCCCGAACTCGTGTTTCACAAGACGCTGTCTCAGGCGCCGCACCTGGGCTACACCCACGTGACCGCTTCAAAATCCGATTTTGCCGAGTACAAGGATGTCACCTGGGGCTTCTACATCGCCAATTTCACCGCCGAGATCAGCCCCGACATAGCCCCAGAACCGGCTGCCGGGATCGAAGCCGGCGAGGCGGCTGACAGCACCGCGGGCGCGCATTTCTTCCACCACGTCAAACCCGGCTATTCACGGATGTATTTTGCCGTGGCAATGAAGAGCGAGCTCGAGGGCGAAACCCGCCGCCAGGTGATCAACCGCGATGTGCGCGACAACGGCGTCCTGTTCCGCACCGCCGACCCGAAGACCGCGCTCAAGAACGTGCTCCTGCTCGGCGCCAAAACCGCGGAACTGCGCAAGATCGTCGAGGCGATCGGGTAACAGCCTGCCGCACGGGCGGAGCCGGTTCCTCACCTGTGCCGCTGTTCATCTGCCTGTGGCCGCCGGTGACAAGACAGACATGGTCAGGCACCGACTGGCCCGACTGTCTCAGCCTTGCAGCACTACTGCCCCAGATCTTTCTCGATGCCTGCAAGGATACCGGCTGCTGCATCTGGTCTGCGAAAACTCAATGAACAGTTCTGGCAAGTTGACCAGGATCATCAATTTAGGGAAAACTTAAATAATAGCGGTCCCTGAGCGCTGTTTGCAACCGATTCGGCGGGAGCCTCAGATGGGGTGTCCAACAAACCTCTACGATATGCTTATGCCATCTCCCGGAGATGCGAGGAACGCCGGCGCTCTGGAAGTGTTTGAGACAATCTTGCTGCAGCGGGCCTTCAAAAAAGCCCTGACCGTCTGCGCAATCACCATCGAAACCGGAAACAGCCCCGGCGCCAGGGTTGTCTGCGAAACCTACAGATCAAACCAGCTGCGGGAACGAAACTGGGTCGAATTCCCCTCCGTGGATGCCGCCGTCGTCGAAGCAGGCCGCCTGACCCACAACAAGATGCGCAACGGATTTCAGTATCGGCTGGGGGCCGTGGAAGCGGATTTCGGGGTCGCGGCTCGGAATTTGGCACTTTCTGCAACCTGAACCACCGGCTGCAGTGCGGCCAAACAGACTAAGTTCTGGTGCGAGATACTATTGGTTCCGTCAAGGATGCCGATACCGAGCATTCGGGGAGCCGAATTTTTCTACGAGGGGATACCTTTTCTTTTTGGGTTATCGAGCCAATCTTTTAAGGATTTCACAAATCTCCAAACATCCGTTGTTTTGGGCTTCAAATATTTCTTGGTATTGGGGTTGGCGCCCATTTTTTCAAATATCGAAATAAGCCATTCTGCACCGTGGCCACTAACATTTAGAAATTTAAGCCATGATTCTACTTCACCCCCGCGTACAGTAAATAATCCGTACTCATCTAAAGTATTAAACAAGTTATTGGCGGAATCTTCGTCGCCATCATTAAGTATTTTAATTCCGCCTTGTTTCTTCATGTCTTTTCCAGAATTTTCGAATTTAGATTTTATCGTACGTCTTTGCTCCTGCAGGGAGCTATGAGAAGCCTCCGGAATAAACCCGCTGTTTAAGTGGTTCGTCCACATCCTTCCGCCGTCCTTGAGGACGTCAATATCTGTAATTCCTGCAGCAGGAATTCCAAGCTCCCGTAAAGGCTTAATAATCCTACCTATAGTCTGCTTATTTTGAGCGTTAAGAAATAGGCAGTTAGATATGCCCCATGCGGGTTTGAACTGTAATAATCTTTCATTTATTTCTTGATAAAATGCTCTATCAGTGTCGCCTTCCGAAACAACGACATTTTTATAGAATAATGCTTCCAAAACGCCTGTAGATCTAAGCAGCGGGTCTCTCATGAGCTTCATAATATCATCGTTAGGTAATATTCTTGCTGTTGCAGTTCTATTGTTGTATGTAAGTCTAATAATATTGACAGGCACTCCTGATTGAATGCAGCCCATTACAAAATTAGAGCTATGGGTGGACACAAAAATTCTTTTGTTCGTACCTTCTGTCGCGGTGGCAATTTCCTTGCCTAGCTTATGAGCAAGAGACGGATGTAGGAAGGCTTCTGGCTCGTCCACTAAAAGAATTTTAGGGTCGCCCGCAATGATTTCAGTTATCATTCCTGTAAAAGCTTTGACTCCATCACTCGCGCCCTCTATGGGCTCCGCATTTGCATGGAATTTAATAGCATCATTGTGCAAGCCGCGCTCTTCGACATTGTTTTTTGGCGGCCGATTAGAAAGTTTTACTCTAAGGTTTCCGCCATTAGTTGGGTCAATAACAAAATAAGATCCAAATGCCTCTTTAATAATTCTCCTTACTTCCATCCTTTTTCTGTCGTTTTTAAATAACAACTGAAAGCTACTTTGCGAATCTTTCTGTAGATCACCTATGGGTTGCTGTCTTACAAGAGAGATTCTATTATTACCATCCAAAATAATTGTACTAAACTGTAAAAACCAATTACAAAAATGCTCAGGTTTGAGGTTTGGTGTTTTAAATACTTTAGACAATTCAATCTTTGACACAATGTGTCTATTGTTTCCCTTGCCTATAATAACGTTATTTTCTTGAAGATTCTCGTTTACGTTCGGCTTCAACTCAATTTCTGATATTGTTTTATTGTAATCTACGTCTTCAAATTCTATTGATGCTAGAATTGCATCGTCATTATTACGTTTCCCTTTTCTGCAGAAGTTATTTATTTCTGAAAGAACTTTACTTTTTCCAGAATTGTTAGGCCCTACAAACACAGTTACAGGAGTAACGGCAATTGATGTGGGTTTAGTATTAGGTGCGCGCCCAAATTTAAGTTTTATGGTCTTAATCATGCAAGCCAGTCTTTCATTTTGGTTCCAGTGTATATCGAATGTGAGACCACGCAAGTGTCCGCGTGGGATCATCATGGATCACGGTCACCAATCCTATCTGTTCAGATCGCGAGAGGCTTGATTTAGTAGGAACGGGTTCGGACCATACCTTCGTAACTTCGGTCAGCAATGTCTGCTCAGAGCCGAAAGTGACAAAACCCTAGCGTTCGGCATAACCGCAGATCCGGGTTTAGCGGTGATCGGCCGCCGATTGTTCCCCTACCATCCGTTGACATTTCCTCGCCACCACTCCCGCAATCCCGCGCCTTCCGAAAAAATCCACCCCATTTCATCCCCACCTTCCAGTTCCATGCCAGACTCGTTTCGCTCCCGCTGCCGGATGGATCGCGAACGTTTCGATGCAGGTGGGAGGGAATGCTCCGGTGGTGGCGTCCTGACGTGGGGCGGGACCAACGGGGAGGCGGTGGCCAGTGTGGTTCCGCTGGCGGCGTGCTTTCCTTCGGCAAGCCGCAAGCCAGCCACCGGGCCGGGGTCCAGCTCTGTTCGTTCGCGACACGCGGGCGGGGGGGCGGGACCACTGGGCCGGGCCTGTGGCGGACATGATCGCAAACGCGAGCAGGGTCCGTGCCGGAACCGCGCCGAAAGCAGCTCCCGCGGCCCGTCCAGGCCGCGGCCGGGGCAACCCGGGCGAGAGGGCCCCGAAGAGGGGCAGGTGAAGAGCCAACCTCCGCGTGTCCTGCGAGGCTGCCGCCTGTCGGATGGGGACGCCATCCGGCAAGTTCCGGGCCGCGCGCGAGAGCAGCGCCACCCTTTTAAATCTTACCAGAGGCACTGCCCGCGCGCGGCCCTCCGGATTAAAACTCCTTCACACCCCGGCGGCACGGTCGCGCGGCAGGGTTTTGGGCTGTCTGGATGCAGGGGACATTCCAAGGCGTTGGCCCAAAGCAGCCAGTCGCGAACGTCCGTCCATCCGGCGCAGCTGCGGGTCGTCATTAAACGCTATTCTCCCGTTTCGTCATCCTCGGGCTTGACCCGAGGATCCATCCCGTGATGTCTCGCTGTCGTTTGCTCGTGGATGGGGCTCGGCATGGATCCTCGGGTCTGGGTCCACTGCTGTCCGGTTTAGCCCCGGCGTTCATATCAGCAGCATCTGAT
>TARA_R110002012_G_scaffold207171_1_pt1 | contig 30976 bp, 13 predicted proteins | sample TARA_R110002012 | Tara Oceans TARA_R110002012 (sample SAMEA4396515) | marine metagenome | biome: Westerlies Biome; feature: [DCM] deep chlorophyll maximum layer (ENVO:01000326); material: water (ENVO:00002006), including particulate matter (ENVO:01000060) such as... | depth 40 m | reverse complement strand
AATTTTAACTTAAAAGTATAATCTTGTTCAGTAGTCTTTTTAACAGGGTTGGCAACTTTAGCCACAGCTATTAGGTTTCTGTCTTCATCATACACACCAACTGTTCTAATATATGTGGTTGGCTCAAAACTAGCTGAGTATGTTGAAAAAGAACTAGAGACAATATTTTTAACATGAATCTCACTATTTTCAACATATGTTTTTGAACCTGTAATGGCTACATACTGGTCTTTACTATTGTCACCAGTTTGCAACAGGTATGTAGGATTATTACTCCAGTTTAATTCGTTCTTTGGGGCATGGGCAAACATTGTAAGAACATCTTTTGGATGAGTGCCTTGGAATTCTAAAGTGTATGAAGAGCCTGTAATTGGACTACCAGAGTTCGCGATCATCAAGTAAGAGCCGAAGTGGATCCATTTCGAGGTATCTAATACTGGAGTGCCAGAGGAGACGAGTGGTTGGATGTAATGCTCTGGGTTTGGATCTAAACTTGCCGTATTAGTAAAAACAATTGTGCCTTCTTCATACAAAATAAAACCAGCGGATTCACCAACCCCAATGGTTGTGTTTGTCTGTTCGATGAGCCGACCATCTCTATTGGAATCTGTTGCTTTGGCTACTAACTCACCATTTCTATAGAAACTAGCAGTTACTGTGCCAGGGGTTACATAATCTCCATAGAAAGTGTTTGGAAAAGTAATAAGATTTAAAGATTGTTTTGGGCTTACTTTTGAATCTGCTGTACCGGCAGTGGTCTCATCTTTATTTTTAGATGGTAACCCATCGTTGTTAAAGTAAAGATCAAAATCAAATATTTTAGCAGATGATCTTTTATTATTTATAGAATTCTTTAAAGACAAGAGTTTAAACACTGTGTCGGTTGAAGTGTATGCGGTATCATAAGTACCCGCTGATTCATATATGAACTCTCTTGTAATAGTGAACGGGACTACAGTGCTACCGGTTACCACTTTTGCACCGAGGTCTACTATGTTTCCACCCTCTTGCTTCGCTTTTATGTAGCCAACACCAAGGTCGGTGGTGGTAATTAAATCACTTTCTGGTGTTAGATTTAGGTCTCTATACCTGATAGAGCCTGTTTCATAGATGCCGGAGTCCGTATCGTTATTGATGTATAAACTACCACTGTAAAAAGAAAACCTATATTTTGGTCGTGCTATTACAGTGTTTTTTAAAATGTCATTTTGTTCAAATTTGTACATAACATTTTAGTAGTCAATTCTCATCTTGATATTCAATTCGTCTTGCGGGGTCTTTTTAAGTGGTTCACTTAATTTACCAACTGCTAAAAGTTGGTTATCCGCTGAGTAAAGACCAACGGTAGTAATGTATGCAACTGATGGGTTGCCAGCATTACCAGCCTTCACAATGATTTCGCTACCGGTTACAAAGGAAGGGTTGTTACTGTAATTGAATTCATTATTAGCTGCTCTTAAAAAGTAAGTTGTTGAATTCAGTTCTGTCGTGTTATTAAATTGAATGTTCTGTATGTGGGCACGGGCACCATTTACAATATCACTTACACTGGCTGAAAGCATTGCTTCTCTTGGGTCTGGTTGTAAGGTTGTGTCAACCAATCCAAATAGAGACCCACTAATTAATTGTGATCCAAAAGTTGATGTGTTTGGGAACAAGACAAGTAAACCAGCTTGGTAATACAAGAGTCCATGCGAAGATGTCGATGGTACGGTAGCTGTTGTACCATTTTGGAGCAATGCATACTCACCCATTGGAGAGTTTGTCTTAAAGGTCTGTTGGTTGCCTTCAACAACATGGGCATCTGAAAGAGTTTTAATTCCAGAAAAGGGATCATTATATGAAGCAGTTCCAATTGCAATTTGAAAACTACCTTTCTTAATTTCGTCTTTCATCAACACTCTAGAGAAGTCAATAAAAATGGCATCTGAGAACTTATCGCCGCTGGCACCATCACCTGCGTCTTCGATACCTGTTGGGTTCAAAACACCCGAAGCATTGAATGGGACTACACTTTGATCTGTGTCATAGCCAACATATTGTTGAGCAAATTGTCGATATATATTATTTTTAATAGTTGCTTGAGTGCTAGCTGCACCACCGATGGTGGCATTAACATCTCTACCTGCTGTCATACTAAACATGAAGTTAGCTGATGAACTAGCATGTGGGTAATCATATAAATCGACATGATCTCCCGTGTTAAAGTATTTAACATTACTCTCAGATGGAAAGGTACCATAAGTTCCAGAGATAATCGTTCCAGTTACTGGAATTTGCTCATGTAGTGAGGCTTTTGAATCGCCAAAGTCGTTTGGTCCTAGTGTTTTAAAAACTCCGTTATTTGCCATAATTTACTCCGTTTATACCTTTCTAATTATTTCTAGTGGAACTGTTATTGTGTATCCATAGACAAATGAGGAAATTTTTACACTTGTTTGAATAACTTCCATGGTTTCGCCTGTTCCTGCATAGTCTGACACATTGCCAATCTTGTGATCGGTGAACATGTTATCCTGGTTTAATGAATTAACTGAAAAAGTTGTAGCCAATAAGCTTGGTGTGCTTGGTCCCTGAAATGGTCCTTGGATGTCAGTTACAGACGGACCATTGAAAAATAATTCTGGTTGATTTGTTTTTGATACAGGATATGTTCTTAAAAACTGATCTGCCGAAAACAAATTTGATGTTGCTGCTGCCGGGACGATGCTAGCAGCGGATCCACGGGCACCTAATCCAGTGGGTTTGACCAGCTTAATAAATCTGTCATCTAAAATAACATTGTATTTATTCTCATCTAAAGATGGATCTAAAGCTGTTTTATTGGAGCCCTCTGGTCCATTAGATGTGGCGGTATCAATACCAAGTGGTGTTCTTACACGAACTCCAAAGGATGCATTCTCGGGGGATCTACCATCAATGAAACCTGCTTTTAAAGATGTGGTAGTAGTCGTTAAAGCATTGTATGTCGCTGTATCGGCAACGATTGCGAATGCATGTCTTTCATCTGCAAAAATTGAATTAGCATTATTATTACCTGTTGTGTCTAATTTCAACTTTGGAAGATAAAGTAACTGAGGATCACCATTCGCTGATGTAAGAGTGAACAATTTTGTTTGTAAGGAAATGGAGGCATCTGTGTGTGCAATTTCAACGGGTGACTGCAAAATATTTAAATCATAATATGCCGATCCGCTTGCATGATTTGAGTCATACAGACCATAATTTATCTCTTGATCTCCAAAAGCATATTTTACAGGTTTAAATGTCCCTGCTGCCAATCTTTTGCGACCCACTGATGTTAATACAACATCTAATAGGATATCTCCGCTGTTATCTAAAAAAGCCATGTTTTACCTCTCCTCCAAATAAATAGTGTTTCAACCTTAAATAATTACTTTTCAACCTTAGTATCTACCAATTCAGAGTTTTCTTCTATAACTTTTTTGAGTTTAGCCGACTTTACCTTCTGTACTTCTTGTGTAAACTTTAAGTTAATATCGAAAGCTCTCTTTGTTTTTTTAGATCTAACTCTAATTTTAAATTTTGGTGGTGCATTTGTTACACCCTTAGTTTTTCCGGTTTCAATTGTTGAAAACAACTTTTTAGTGCCAATTTGTTCTGCGTTCTGAGGAATCGTTTCATCAAAACTTGGCTTAATCTTAATTAGTTTTTTAAATGTCTTAGAAGCTGTTTTTTCTTCAACAATAACAAATTCATATGGTTGTAAATCAACATATGTATAACCAGAGTCGTTTACTAACTTAATCTTATAGACAGAGCTAGCACCGGAATACAATCCTGTCAGATCTCTAGTTCCAAACACATACCAGTAATCTTTATTTGGTACTAAATTATCAATCAATTCGCTGGCAGTCCATGAAATTTCTTGAAACTTCGTTTTTGGTCCAGCAATTAAATCAAATAAATCTTGTGGCTCACTGTCTGTTCTTAAAACCACAACTGAGCTTAAATCATTTTGTGAGGCTGCTAGGACAAAATCTTCGCTTTTCGACTGAGCCTTTAATTTGGCAACCACGGTCTCACCGTTATAGATTGATAAGAAATCATCTATTGGTTGTTGGTAATCTTCACTTTGCACCCTTTCCTGAAACCTAATCAATATTTTGTTATCAATATCTGCCAAAGGAACAAAAGTTATGTCCGGTGGCATTGGGGCACGAGCAACAGTCTCAACTTTCACATCTGTCATTGGAACTTCAACTGTTGACTTACTATCCATCTCATTAACAGTACAAGAGTAAGATTTGAAAGTTTTACTTGTTTGATTAACAGTTTTCTTTGTTTGACACCTTTCTCCATTCGCCGATTCGTTTGCTGGCGAGAACAATACATTGTTAATTATGTTTTTACCATCAATTGTTTTTGGACCGCCAGATCTAGTTGCAATTTCAATTTTGCTATCAAACGGAACATCGCCGAAACCGTCTGAATTTAGGTAACCATAGTGCCTACAGTCAATCAAACGACCACCTAAGAATTTCGCAGAGCCTACATCATAATCAATGTATTCGTCCAAAAGCACTTTCATAAATTGTGATGGTGCGGGAAAGTTTTTTGGGTTTTCTGTATCTGCTGTACGACGGCAAAATAAACAAAATAACTCTTGCTTTCTTTTTATAAGGGCATCAACTATAGACTGATTACCAATATTTATGTTAGGATCTATCTTCGCAGACTTAAAATCGTTGGGATCGTTGGCAGTTTGCCCTAACAATGGATCAAATCTTAAAGTGCTCATTTTAAGGTCGCCGCTCTTAACACGGTTCCAAGCTCTATAAAGATATGCGGTTAAGAAAGGAAACTTGTAGAAATATTGCTCATTTAAAAATGGTAAAATGCTATTTGGATTAGCCTTGCTGATACCAAGATTAAAAACAGCAGGGTCGGTAAGCCCTGGCACATTGCTTTTTACAGCCCCTTTGATAGTGGTATCGTCTGTCAATAAAGGATCAAGTTTATCAGAAAATTCTTTTAGAGTTAGACTTCTATCTAAATTGCTTTCAGCGTTTTCAATTTGATCCCAAAAAAGCTTTGCTGATACTGCACCAGCCTGACCGCCTTTTGATTCACCTGCCGGTGTTCTTCCTTGTGCTTCATAAATCTGATCGCCTTTTAAAATGTTTGTAAATTTACAGCAAGGATTAATAAACTGCCCGGTTGGGTCAACATTATCAACAATGATTTGCTTTGTTGTACCTGGAATAATTGTCTCATCAAACTCTAGTTTACCAGGAGTGTAGCTATAAAACTTACCATCAACCTCATAAATGCCAAAGACTGTATAGTAGTATGCTTTACCGTATATAACCTGTGAGTCAAACAAAGTCATCTCTTTGTCTTCGTTGCCTTGCTGCACATCCATATAAAAATTTTGAATAATGCTGTCTGTGTACTGTTGTGCTGTGACATCATCAGCATATGGATCAAATGGCTGTGTGCTTTTTACGACTCTAAGACCAGCCAACCTAGAGTTTCTATGTAAGTTATCCCCTATCAATAAATTGGATGGAAAGTGTGAAGGTCCAAACTTAAAAGTTTTAATTAAAAGTTGATATAATTCACTCATATTATAGTTTGTGAAATCACCCTTGCCGCCTTTTAATGCAACGGTTGCCAAGGATGCTAATCTTGGGTCATAAAAGCCAAACAAAAGATCTGCCAATCTTTCATAGCCAAATGAAGCAGCACCGCTTAAATATTTTTCTATAAAATTTGTCCCTATATTTGGTTCTTCAACAAAGGAAAAATTATTCGATTCTCCACTTGAGATTACACCGGCTGGGGTTTTAAACTGATTATCTATTACATTCTTTTTGCTGTTTGCTATCTGAAAGACGGATTCAGAGGCTAAGAGAGATTTAGCTATATCTGGATCAATAGTCAAGCTTTCTCCTAGTCTATAATTTAATAAAGAGTTTTTAACAGTTTCTGATTGTTTTTCTGTCTTGTTCCAGGTGTGTCTTAAAAAGGCAGCTTCTGTAATAAGTTTAGCTAGTTGTTCGTAGCTACCAATTGAGCTATAGCTCAGTGGGACTGCAAAGTCATTGTCGTTAGATGGTCTGTTAACGATGCTTTTATCTGTTTTAATATAATCTATTATATTTTTATTACTTGTTGATAATTTTGGGACTGTTATCGTAATAATATTGTATAGTTTTTCTACTCCAATATTACTTTCGCCGCCTGGGTTTAACAGTGCTGAATTAATATCTGCGGATTTTTCGCCATTGTAAATAATATTTTTTAGTCTGTCAACGACATCAATACCACTATCATTGTTAGCTTCGCCGATAAACTTTTCGTTGTTTGGTCCAGTTAGTTTGACTTCTTTGATTTTTAATTCTTTTGTGCCATTAACTTGATACTGTTCAAAAGCATATGCATACTTTAAACTGGTCTCGGATTTACTTGGTCTAAGCTGCCCATTAGTAAAAAACTCATCGCCTTCAGAGACATCAAACGGGTTTAAAAAACTTGTTGCAACTCTAGCCGATATACCAAATTCGTCCAAATCTTTTACAACAAAGTTCCTATCTTCAAAAAAATCACCAGTATTACTTTCCTGCTGCTTTTTTACCAATTCAAAAATTCTATATAATGCTCTAAGGGCTTTATTCCCATCGTCAGACATCAGACCTGATTCATCAATTGCAAATTTTTTATTTTGTAAAACTTTATCATTCAAGCTTATTGTCACTTGTCCAGCATCTGAAACATTGCTTTGGAACAAAGACATCCTTGGTGTTAGTGGACTCGGTATTTCAATGAATGGTGGATCTCCTGCTGTTGCCTGTGTGTTGATAACAACAAATTTGCCTATACCCAAACCTGTGACTCTTCTCAACAGATCTTCAAAATCTTTACCTTGGACTTGTGTAAAGTCACCTACTGGGGCATCTTCGCCTTCATTTTCTACTAATCCGCTAGCGGCAGGAAAAGCTTTTACAAATTTAGATTGATCTCCCTTGGTCAGACCTTTAAAATACAAATCTAAAATGAACTGTACAGGGTCTTCTATAATTCCAGGCTCACCTGCTGGGATAAAAATATCTTTAAAGTTTGCTAAATCTTGTTGTGTAATTTCTTCAAAATTATTAAAAAAGAATAATTTTGTTGGTTTAAAGTTTTCTGCCATATTATACTGCCAAAATGAAATATCTGTTATAAATAGATGTCCTTAACAGTTCTGGAGTTTCTATTCCATAACTTGCATTCTTATATGTGTCAATAAAACACAAGTAGTTTGTATTTTTATCCAATGAAGTCAGCTTATCGTAGTCTAAAACAACAAAACTATTATCTTCTTCAGAATAGACTTTCACACAAAAAATAGATTTAAAATTATGATAAATCAAACCAAAGTTGTAAATTTGGTTTAAAAGATTTTCTCTTCTTAAATATGCGGGCTCTTCGGGCTCAGTGTCTGTTGAATAAAAGAGTGATAAAAACTGTGCCTGGATTGGCAAGTTTTCTTGATCTGTTGACTCTGCAATTGCAAAATACGGCTCGTAAAAAGAATTATTACGAATTGGTTTAACTCTGTTTAAAAGTGCATAAGATACCAGACTATTGCCAATAAAGCTTTCCTTGTTGACCACTCGATTTCCTGCTGCACCGTTTTCTGGGTTGCTTAGTTCTATTGGGTTCGAACACAAATTTGTTGTCAATGTAGTCGGCACTTGAAATGTCTTTACAATGTTATCCTTTATTGACAAAAATGAATTTGCGGTTCGTGCTGTTCTAAAGTTAACATTTTGCGATACACTTAAACTGTTTAGTGTGAAATTATTTTGATCTGTTCTATCTTCCGTTAAAACTTCTTGTTTGCTCAATCCGTCTATTTTTTTAGAAAGATATACGACAGGATCCTTATCTATGTTTTTGTTTATGATATCATTAAAAGAGTTTAAGTATCTTAGAGCCTCGTCATAAGAAAATTGTTCTAATGGCGAAGTCTCATTATTCAAGACCTCGATCCCATCGATTAGAACATTTAAAGAAGTTAAGTATCCAAAATAGTTATCAACTATCTGCTCTTCACTAAAATATTTTGATGCTTCGGAGGTACCTCGACCGATCAACTCCTCCCTGCTAAATGTGGGAACCAACTCTTCTTTTTCTTCTAGAATATTCACACCAAAGTTTATTTTTGAAATGTCTATAATTCTTCCGAAGTCTTTGCTGATTGAATTTTCAGTGTTATCTAAAATATTTTTTGCTTGCAACGAGTTTAACAGTACATTATAAATTTTTTCATTTATGTCAAGCATAATTCTTCTAACTTCGCCATTTAAATTGATAGACGGGCTATTATCATAAAATTTAAATATATTGTCAATATTATCTGAGGTTTGTCTGATGTAGTCTTTAAATAGATCTACCGTATTTTGTATTTTGGAACTGAATATTTGAATATTTGAACCATCATTTATTTCTAATTCTGAAAGGAACATGTTCTCATTTCTTAAAGATGGTAATAAAACATCATTTAAATACTGTACGGTTGCATCAACAAAAGATACCTTTACATCATAACCATATCTGTCTGTCCTAACAAAATCTTTTGATATTTCTAGAGAGGCTGCGAATGTTTCTCCAATGGCATATTGCAATTTGCTATCAAAGACACTTGGGTTTATATAAATGTTTTCGTTGTCGTTATAAAAGTATCCCAAAATATTTTCTACTAATGGAATCGAACTCAAATAGCTATTAAAATTTTTATTATCATTTAAAAACTCGACAGGATTATTATCTTTTACAAACGATATAGAATCAACACCAAAGAAACATCCCAATGTATTGTTTGTTTTAAAATGGAAAAATAAATCAGTTGTATAAGAATAATTGTTATTTTTATTATAATCTTTGGTAAAAAATTCTTCTTGTAATTCGTATGGGGTTTTTTCTATAGAAGAATAGCTAGTTTCATCTGCGATTGTGTAATCAACGAACTTTTCACTAGTGATTGATTTGTTTGTAATGATTATGTCTTTGAAAACTTTGTTATAATTTCGCTCGTTACTTTCATTATAGATTTTTATATATGAAAATAGTGAATCAAATTCTTGTTTAAGTTTTACAGTCGCATTGACTGTAAGACCGTTTCTTGTTTGGGTAACCACATCGATTAAATCATAGATGTTTTCTTCTTTATAAAAGCTTGTAGGTCCTAAATCAAAATCGTCTGTGTATGAAAAGCCAAAAGCAACTTTTAAATTTATAAAAGTTTCTGGTAACTCAATGCCACTGATAAAGTATTCGCAGCCTATCTTTTTATCACCTAAATTAGATGTTAGTTCATACGACAATGATTCTACTTTGATGTCATTGTTTGTCACCGACTCTTGATTTAAGATTTCTATCATCATTGACATTCTTCACCATCTTTTTCTTGTAAGGCATTATAAATAGAAATTTCCTTGAAATTACTTTCGAATCTTGCCTCCTCGTCGAACAACACATTTAAATAATTTTCTACAGAATCTAAATCCTCAAAGTCTTCTTTGTCGAAATACAATCTTTTTAAAGATTTGTTTTTTGTAACATTGCCATCGGTGTCGCCCACTTCGTATATTTCAACTTCAAATTCTGGACTTTCACCGGATGAAAAGACATTTGCTTCTTCAATTGAGAGTAAAAGATCTTGGTTTCCTTTATCAAAGTAAAGATTTGTAATAGTCCCACCGTCTTTGATCTTTTGCTGTAATTGATACAACTTATATTTAACATTAACATAAAATTGAGGGATTCGTTCCTCGTTTGTGTTTACCCCATTCAATGAAGCAGAGGATATAGCGACATTGTTCATGTCGGTTGTAACGATCTCAGCCTCAGAGGTTGAAAAAACATCAGCACTTGTCAAATATTCACCTTCATAAAATTGGATCGACCATGCAGGTGCATTTTGAGTTCCAATCTCATATGATCCGATTGGATTTTTTAAGTTCATTGAAGGAAGCTCTGTGTCACCTGTTTCTGTTAACAGTTGACTCGGTGTTGAGGCTTTAGAAAACAAAGACACTGTTGATTTTTGATATAACCCCTCTTTGATCCTTCCTGATGAAATATTTTGAGTTTCATTGTTATTTGCATCATATACAATATCTGAATCGTAAAATTCGTAGAAAGTAGGCTTAAATTTATTTGCAGACATCAATTCTCTGCCTTTCTTTGTTAGGACGATATCTAACACCTCTTCTTTTCTATCAAATATATCAGCCATTATCGCTCATCTCCCTCAGTGTCAGTGGGTCTAGTAGTTGAAGGTGATCTTCTTGATGTTCTATTAGCTGGAGTTGTTCTTGTTGGTCGCCGTGAAGCTGGCTGGCTAGTTTCTGCACCATCGTATTCCAATCCAATGTCAACTTTAGCCATTTCAATCAAGGAGTAAAAATCGTGTGGGTAATTAAAACCAAATGTAGAATTATCTGGTTCTGCGCCAGTAATTGATTTATTTTTAATTTGCTCATACAAGAAATTTCTTTTGTATTTTGCTTTAAATATTTTGAATCTCATTTCTTTTGGTAGTTTACCACCAAACAGATCGTTATTTAAAACACTGGGACTAATAATCTCACCTTCTTTAATTTCATGAGTTATGTTAAAGCTCTCCATTGTAGCCTTTGTTCCAGCACTTGGTAGAACACCTTGCCACCATTTTGATAAATCTTCTTGATTTAGAGTTTCAGTTACTTCAAAAATATACATCGCAAAAGGTGGTAAAATTGTACCATAATCGTTTTGCTCCAATCTTTCATCAGCATTGTCGCGACGTGCCATATAATTTAACTTAGGTGGTAAAATCAGTTCTCTCTGTAGAGAAAGCATGTTTGAAAGAGAGCTTCTTCTTTCTTTGTTAATGTTAGTGTAAGCCTCTTCAAATTGGTCTATTGGGTAGTGAAAAAATGATTCTTCTTCACATTCATTTGTTACAAACGGAATAGCCACCAAGTACTCTTTAAGCTCGCTACTGTCTGCTAGTTGACTTATGACTTTTTGTTCTGTTTCGAAACCGCAGGCTCTAGCCAAACTACCGTTTGTTCTGTTATCATCAGTGCTTGGTCCCCTTACTCCCAACTTTAAACCACTCTCCGTGTTTGTTAGAAATTGATGCCACACTCCACGATTAACATCGCCGGCACTTTGACCTGTACCACCGTCTGTGCCATTTGGATATTTAGCTGTTAGTGCTGTGCCGTCTGTAATAATATTGTGGGCTGGAAATTCACACTTTGTATTAATCGTCCACTGAGTGGTTGCAGAATCATAATTAAACAAATCTACTCCCGCCTCGATCGTCATAAATTGCGATTGATTTGTGTTTGATGATGTCCCTTGAGTGGAGCCTAGTTGCTCAAACATTTGTTTGTTCTTAAAAGTTTTTGTAGAAAATCTCAAGATGTCGCCGAAAGTTGGGATATCTCTTTCTTTAACCGCTGTTTTAAAGGCATCGTAATCAAAATTGATCGTTGCGATGGCTTCGTTGGCTGACCATGAGGCTGCTGGTGGGATTCTTGCATCCACACTTGAACTTCCTTCATTGATGTGTGCAGACCAGTACTCTTCACCATCTAGTTCCAAGGGCTGATATAAACAAGCATGTGCTGTATAAGGTGCACCGTTTGCTGCTGGGTCATCATGGTTGCTGAAGTTCGCTTCTTTTTTGACAACAACATCCATTGTATATGTGCTTAAGGAACCGTCTGAAAAAGACCATTCCGATTCAGGTTTTGTTTTAATTGTCGATAGTTTATTGTTTTTAATAAAAGTATCCACAACTCCTGCATAGAAATTACTGGCTGCAAGAGCATAAGATGGTTTTACATAATTAACACTGGCTGTTGAATCAAAAAAGTTTTCTGGATCGTTTTCTATGATACCCTGTGACAAGTAAGCTGCTGGATCAATAATTGTCTCAAAGGGCAGTCTACTAAACGAAGAAGTTGCAATAAATCCGCTAACATCAGAAAGACCACCTGTAAATAATAGTGGACGCAGATCAGATACACCTTCATGTGTTGTTGGTGAACCAAACCCTGTTGTTGCAATTGCACCACCGGCAACAGTCGACCCGTCGCCTTGGATATGTACCGCATTATTGTTACCGGCAGCGCCGGCATCAAAAGAGCCAGTCAGTCCAACGATGGGACCAAAATTAGTTGCCGAAACACCAATTGTGCCAGATGCTGCGACTGCTGCGCGGACATCCAATGCTAGGTCTGTGCCGGTTGTACTGCCGCCAGTAGAGATGATAAAAGGAGTACCGGAAGAACCATCACCAGTACTGTGAGTTGCATCAAATCTATAAAATTCAGTGCCTTCACTATTTTGTAGTCCAAGGACAAACCCCTCTGGATCTGTGCCATTATTGAAAGAAAACTCTGCTGTTGCAGAAGCGGCGGTCTGATTAACTGCTAGTTCTCCACTGGTCCAAATAGCTGTATCTGTTGCTATTCCTGCCCTAATCGAACCATATGTTAGTCTAGAGAAAATAGTATTGTTTAATGTTTGGAAACTAGCATCTGTGCCTGCTGTAGTTGTACCGGGGGCTACAGAACTGCTGAATAAGCTAGAAAGCTGTAGTGTTCTTTGTACCGGGTAAAAACCATTGTAAGGCAAGAGTTTTTTAACAGCACTAAGTTTTAAAGATATTCTACTAGCATCTCTTTCTTGTATTTCTCTAACAATTTCAATAGCAGGTATATCATCACTATGGGCAAATGATTCTAAGAATATAGAATTATTCTCCGTGGCGATAGAACCTGTTAATGATAAAGACTGGTGTGTATCATTTGACACATCAAACCCAGAGTCTATAATTGCCTCGATATTATCTGATATTCTATATTCTGGTACAATAGAATGTTCTTTCGCGATGGTGCGAATATCAGAATTCCATTTTGAATATGAATCTTCGAAAGGTCCAACACCAGCCGTTTCTTGTACTATGTTGCTTGGAGAGCTTGATGACAGATTGTTGTATCCGGCAGAGCCTGATAATCTATATCTGCCATATCGAACTCTAAGATCAGATGTGAGTGATCCGCTTGTTTCATCCATTAATTCACCGGCAATGGCAGTAGTTTTATCCATTCCCCAGTAAGAAAATGAGCCAAAGCCTTGTGAACCAGTTAATTTATTTTCTCTATCAGTTATGCTGTCACGCCAATTAAAGATAAACCTGCTTCGATCTCGTGCTTTTGATAGGTATGCGTTTGTCTCTTTTGGGTAAATTGTTTCGCTATAAAATAATGATGTCAATTTAATATTGTTAACATTTTCTATAGTTGATTTACCAGTATACAGGCTTGAGATATTGTAAAATAGTGAATCTCTTTTATCTAAAATTTTAAAATTCTTACCTGGATATGGGTTTCGCAAATTGCCATTGATCGTATCATAATAATTTCCATAAAAATCATATTCAGAAGCAAACGGGTAAGTTAGTATTAAGTCTTTCGCGACTTGACTTGTACCAAGACTCTCTTCGCTTGTTAGTAAGTGTATTACTGGTTTATATTTCGAAGAAACTGGGGCATGAGTAACTCTTACTTGCCCGGTAGGGGCTGGAGCAACAATCACATTATTTTGTTTCATGTTTCTTGCAACTGGGTGCTGACCTGTTCGGACCTGTTTGAAAGTAGGGTGACCATATGGTCCATTTCTTTTGTTGATCAAACCATTGAATAGTGCCGGGGCGGTTAAAGCTTGTAGTGCATCGGCAAAAGCTGTGTTTTGGTACTCTGCTCCGCCAGTGCCATCATAATATGGAGTGCCGGCTGGGTGTCCTAGTGTGTTTGTTTCAGTGTCGATTGGTTCATAAATATTGTAGTTGAGTCCTACAAAGTTATCTGGAAGGAAATCACTAGGGTTTAGGACGTCAGATGGTGCATTATCTGGTACTGGATATATTCTAGAACCGCCGAAAGCTGTTGTAAAAAAACTACCAACTTCACTAGCACTTAGAAACGATATTCCATACGAAGCTGTATTAATGCTGTTCGCTGCGAATCCATACAATCCATCCATTGATAATTCTGCGACTGCTGATGAACTAATCCACCAATATCCAAAGTCGCTTTTTGGTATTTGATAATTAAAAAATCCGTTGTCATTAAAGACACTTTCATGGGTACCGCCGGTTGCACTAGTTCTGATCCTCTTGATACTATTTCGTTGAACTTTGTGGTATGAAGCGGTTGTTGCAGAACCAGACTGGTATCCTCCAAAGGCAGTTGGAATTTGCAAGAAATCATTTAAATTATTAACAGCCGTTCTATTCCTATATGGTAAAGCATTATATAGACTTATTTCTGCGGCTTCAACATCTAAGAAGCCCTCGCTCAATGTGGCGATTTCGCCGGGTGATGAGAAGCGAGTAACTATAACAGTCTTATTAAATGTTCCATCTGACAAAGATCTAGTTGGAAGGGCAAAATCAAGAACACCAGAAACCGCAGTTGATTCTGACCGGTCAATAGAAAACCCACCTTGTTGCACAAAAGCAAAATTGTTTTGTCTTCTTCCACTAGTCATGACAACTTGATAGTTTTTATCGAAGTTACCTAGAACTTTAGAGCCAGTAGTTGTGGCAATGTTTGCAACATTATAAACTTTCTTCAACCCTTGGTTTCTTGAGAATTTAACTCTTGGAATATGAAAATGATAATTATCAGCAGTTTCATCTGTTCTAGGATTGTGTAGGACAGTTTCTAAACCACTAAGAACTGAAATTTTATATAATTCTGGGCGATCATCTTGTTGATTAAGCTCTACATGCCTATGTTTATAACCGCCAACATGTTGTTCTGCGAATGGACCCTGCAATGGATCCTGGGTGTCGTAAAATATATCTGTGTGATGCCCATTAACAACAGAACCAACACCACTTAAAAAGAACTCTCTACTAGGAGTTTGTTCTGTAAATTTAACTGGCAGATTGTTTTGAACTAGTTGAATGGCTTCGGCTTCAGAGGTTGCATTTGTGATATCGACATTGTAAGTTACAAAGTTCTTTGTTATATCATTTGAAAGGTTTGGTGTGGTCTGTTGTGTTAACCTGATAGTGTTTGCTGCCTGTTCTGTTTGAATTATTGGCAAGATCAAACTACCTTTTCTAGTCGATGCATCATCAGGACCAATAGTGTTGCTTAAAAGATTTCCTTTTAATTTAGCCCCTCTAGATGTATCAATATGTCTCTCTCTCTGATATGTTGAATGAATAGAGGTTCTTGTCTTTAGTGGCAGGTCTGTGCTGTATACATCTAAATCTGTTCTATCTCTCTTCGCTCTAAGTTTATAGAAAGCATTTTGACCATCTGTATCGTTAGAATTTTCATCTCTTTTGTTTTCATATCTGTCTAAATAAATTTCAATATTTCTTTCTGAAGTTGGATTTTTAGATCCCTTAAACTTTGGAAAATCTCTTCTCCTTGTTTCTAGGGCGAAAGTACTTCCCTGAATATGAGCATTAAAGTTTTTATATGAGCTTATGAAGTCTTCTCCAGTCACTTCTTTTGGCTTAATATCATTTGGTGCAGCCTTATAATAGCTTTCATATGGAGCAATCGGATTGGCAACTCCTGGGCTGTATCCAGCCACTGTTTTATTGCCTATTGTATTTTGTGTGTCAGTGTTTTTACCAGGAGCTAGAACTCTAACAACATGACTTCTTTCAAATAAGTGATTTTCAATTACGGTTCTGACTCTATCGGATGCATTTGCAGAAGCCGGCATTAGATTGAATAAAACACTCTCGATTGCACTATCCAAGAATTTATAAAGCTGAACATATTTTTCAAGATCAGGCTCGTTTTCGACCCTTTCAAAAAAGTTTTGCCTTGCGAGTCTCATTTCTTTTGGATATACTTGGTGATCGACTATTGGAGAACCAATCATGGAAGCATAATCAAGGACACCTGCAAATGTCTTCAACATTTCTCTAGATATTGTGTCATACATGCTAGCTTCTAATGAGAAGAAGTATTTAACTGGTCTTGCATCAATAAAGAACTTATCATCGTCCCTATCTAAAATCTCAATCATGTTATCTGTGTTAAGATTTTCTGGGATTTGTTGTGTCATTATATTCAAATATTGAATATCTTTGACATCCGAGGAAACTGGGAATCCCTTACCTTGGGCAGTATGTTGGATTCCAACAATTTTTGAATAATCTTCTGCCGCATATTTAGTTGTTAAAGCAAGGGAGCCTGATGATAAATCAGGTACCACAAACTCGCCGGATGCATCAGATGATGTCACCTGATTAAAAGCTAGATTCATCGCTAAGGAATCAAATTTGGGAATAAAAATATTATCTAAATTATTCCCTCTAAAGCTAAATGCATTTTTATATGATCTTTCTCTACCAAAAGAAGTTACATCTCTTGCATGGGATTTAAGTTCTTGGTCTTCTAAATAATCTGCCCATGCTAGTACAGATAATAGCTTCATATTAGATCTATGAGTTAAAGTTCCTGTGATATTTTCTTTTTCAGCACCAGCATAAACTCTTTTATCTGTAGCCGTGAAAGTTGTTCCCTGTGCTGCTGTCAAACTAGAGGTTAATCCAAAAGAATTTTGCATCACATCTTGAATATAGTTGTATCCGTTGAACTCTAAAGTCCATGGACCAGAACCAGAAACAACTGTAAACGGATCTAAATCATATTTTACACGGACAGACAAACTCCATCTTGAGTTGTCATAAACATCGTAAAACCTATCTGATTCAAGTAAAACCCCTAAAGAGGAACTTAACTGAAACTTTGCAGTGTTGTCATTTTTTATAACTCTGACACTAATATTGGCATCGTCTGTGTCTGGCACACCAGTAGAGGTTGAATCAAATGCTTCTCTTACACCAAATACAGAAGCAGTTACAATTGCCGGTTCTGTTAAATCAATATCATCACTGTAAGTTGGCGGTGTTTTTGGAAAAATTGTATTTGCTTCCACTGTAAACGGAAGGTATATATCTTCTGTCGAACCTGAAATGAATGGTGCTGTATCTGGATTGCCAGTTTCAGAAAAGTTATAAATTACACCCTCTGTGTTTTGCGGATTGGCAAATGGGGTCAGATCTAATGAATCAAACTTTATTGAACTATTTTTATAATCATCTTTTATAAAATATTCTGCTTTATCTGCATAAACATTAAAGTTGAATAAATCATCATCAATGCCATAACATCTTAGTAGATTTCTAATCGATTTTACAGTGCCCTTGGATTTATTGATGTAATTTAAATTATTGTAAATGTTTTTGTATACAAGATTTTTGATCTCATTTAGTTTATCTTCAAATTTTCTTTTATCGTCTTGATCTAAAATTGTTTCTAAAACATTTTTATCAATAAACATATCTGGGATATCAAAACCCAAAGAAGTTAGAAGCTTTCTATTGTGAGGGTTTGCTGCAACACTATTATTATCTTGATATTCAGCTTCATGAAACTTGGTCATCTGAGTGACCTGGAGATACAAGCTATCTAAATAACTGCCCATGACTTGCAAAAGATTTTGCATTTCGCCGCCCTTGGTGCGGTCTTCGTCTAACATCCAAAGCGGAATCGAATCCTGCAAACTGCCAACATTCTCTGCATCGTACTGTGTACCAGAAGCTTCTAGATTGCTTGATAGGGTAACAACATCAGGGTGTATCGAATAAATAATTGGATCGCCGGTCTCTGTACCAACACTTGCTTGTGTGATAGCGGATCCAAGGTCGCGACTGTTGGCGACATAGCCAGTCCAAACTCCGTTAACTAAGCGACCGGAATAGTCTAAAACAGTTGAGTCTGTTGCGACTGCACCTGTTTTTCCTTCGTTGAATTTAAAATAACAGGAAAGCTTAAGCGGCTTATCATCATTTACCTTATTAATGTCAGTGTTTCCACCGCCGTTTACAACAGTAAAGTAATTTCTGCCAATTTCTTGAGCAGTTCTTTGTTCTTGCCAAAATCTAAATTCGTCTAATGAACCAGATAGTTTGCCAAATCCTGCCGGGAGACTACCAGTATTGTAAAAATCACCGCCTAAAGCACCGATTGTAAGTTTTAATGATCCAGTTTGTGCAACATTTGGGCTAGCCCCCGATGTTGATCTACTAGCAAACTCGCCATCAACATACAAGTCGGTGGTGTAATTTGATCCACTATAGCCATAAACAATTGCATAGTGGTGCCAATCTAAATCGTCGGCATCCAATCCAGTCAGTAAAGTTGAAATAAATTGGTCTGATGCATTGTTATAGTATGTATAAAGACGAGTTGTTGTCGTTGAGTTGATCAGATATGCACCAAAGCTAGCTGATGCATTTACAGTATCGCGGATGTCAAAAATAGCCTCAGAGGCAGCGGGTGTCTGTGCACCTTTCTTCAGCCAAAACTCAGTTGTAAGACCTTCTGTAAAATCTAGTTTAAAGCTTTGCTGTTGACTTGATCCTGTATCCCATACCTGATCCTTGTTCCAACCAAAAGCTGTAATGTGTTCTGGCAAACTTGAAGAATAGAAAAAGAGATCATGTGTACCACCATTAGTACCCCAGCCATCAGGTGAAAATACTGCAAAGCCAGTTGATCTCGGATAATCGTTGTCTAAGATCTGCCTTTCTAACTGAGTTATTTCATTTCTAAAAGCAATTTTTTCTGCATTAGACCCATCATACGGATATTGATTATAGATCCTCTTAATCGCATCTTCATAATATTTTTTTGCTGAACCATACTTTACAAAGCTGCTAGCTGAAGCATAATTCAAGTCTGGCTGGATTAAAGAATCTTCAATCCTTATTTGCTTGATTTCTTCACTTGACTCTATATCCTGCTTAAACTCATCAAGGCTCTTCTTATTAGTGCCTCTAAATTGTTGTGACTGGGACTTTTGTTTGGAAAATAAATCTTTAATCGACATCACTTACCCTAAACTTAAACTTGGCTCTCTGTTCTGAGTATTCGCCTACTAGATTAAATAGGAAGGATAACTGATAACTGTACCCACTTTGTAACATACTCATGTCCAAATCAAAATAGTTACCGTCTGCATCGTAAGATAATTGAGTGTAAGCCCCATTATCACTGCCAGTTCCATATGAAATAACTTCAAAGTTATCAACAACTCGGTTTAACTTATAATAAGCTTTTTCAATTGGTGTTGTTTCAATTTGAGTTTGAGCCACGGTATAAAGGTTCGGATTCCAGTTTTTAGGTCGGACATAAAGTCTAAATGTAGCTGTTTCATTTGTTGAATAAGTCGCTTTAAGGTTTGTTATATTAACGACCCAATCTTTAATTGGATAATTTGATGCATCTTCTTGAGATTTTACTGTAATAGCTGATCCACTAAAGAATTCAGTATCAAAGTTATTGTGCCACACGGGGTACAACGATGTTATCGAAGATGAGGTATAGGCTAGACTCGCACTGTATACCCCCGTAGAGACATGACCGCCCGTAACGAAGGTATTGCCCTCGGCAGCGACTCCGCCGCCGCCAGGGAGGCTTAGAGGGCTTCCTGTGGGTCCTTCTGATCCTGAGTATACACTAAGGTTAATTAATCCAGTCCCGATGTCGGGAATATTAACTAATTGACCTCTTACATAATTGTACATGTAAATCGTATTCAAATTATCTGCGGCAGGGGCTCTAGAGCTACTGATATAAAAATTAGAACTATCATCGCCTTCAAAATCATTCCACCGTGCTTCTATCACAGGTCTGCGGTGAAAGTATTCGCTCCCTCTGGCAAAGAATTTCTTTGTGTAATAAGATTCTGTTGCCGTTTCTAGACTGGATGTTAAGAAAACACCAAATCCGTAACTTCCAGTGGTACCAATCAACCATTCTTCTACGATTGTAGTGACATCAACAGTTAAATCTTCTGTGCCGGCTTCAAATGATTTTGAAGTGTGCATCAATGGAGTTGTACCGGATCCTGTTAAAAAGTCCCCACCCTCTACAGACCAATTGGTTGAGGTGTTTGTATTGATCCAGTTAGAAGCTCCAAGGTCAGTATAATTGTTTGTATCCAGACCGGTGCCCTCGTTCCACGATTGTGAAATGGCGGCGATTGTAAGTGTAAAATCTCTTGGTGTTGATTCAATGTGCTCTGCATCATACATACGAAGATAAAAATCAACTGATCCCGAAGCTGGAATCGTCCCTGCGGTTCTAGCTGCGGCTACGGCAGTTGTATCAAACTCGACTAAGGCTCTTGAAAGCTCGCTAGAGGCTGTTGAAGCTTGACCGTAAATACTAAATATTTCTACAATATCTGCGGCGCCCATGTTAGACCCCGTGCCGCGAGTTGTTAAACCATCTTTAAAGGCATTTGTAATTGTATTATCCTTCGTGGCAAAGAATCTTTTAATAGCCATTATCTAATTTCTCCAACGATATCAGAATCTAAATTTTTAATTTCAAAAATTAAATTTTCTGGTATTCTAACTAGTCTTCCATCTGATGATGTATTTGAATCAATGTCGTACTGAACACTGCTGTATCCTGAACCGAACTTTCTTACGATCTGTACATTTTTTGTGTCAACCACACCGTCAACATCATTTAGTGTTGAATAAATGTCAGAGATGTAAATTGGCTCTCCTAAATTAAATTTAGTTTCATATTTTTGCTTTAGTGCATCGATTGCATCATTCAAAACTAATGTAAAATCTTTCTCAAGTTCTCCAATCAACTCAAAGTTAATTCCAATGTTGACGATACCAGCATCTAAAATATCGATTGAATCATTAATCATCTTGTATTGATTCAACCACTGCCTAACATTTTCTTTTAAAGAGTCTGAAGCGGTTGTTAAGTTTGCATTTTGATTCTCTGCAACAACGTATAAGTTTAAATTTCTCTTTGAACTATTAGAATCCTGTGAAATGTTTGCCCTCTTAATCGCACCGAATTTTGAAGGCATTCTATATAATATTGCTAGATAATCTTGTTTTGTTACTGCTCTATTTTGTGCTGCATAATTGTCGATGGCACGAACTTTGATTTCATCGGAACTTGGGGCTGCGATATTCCCTACAATGGCTTCTTCATTATCAACTTCAAAGGCTGTTATCTGTTGTAAAGCCGTTGAATTTGCAATCTCGCTCTGCCTAAATTCCACAATAGCATTAACAACACTATTAACTGCACCCACTGCTGCATTAACAGTAGATGAACTATTTTTTCTGTAACTGACTGTTAGTGTTGTATCCACTGGCACAATGCCTAATTTTTCTGTCTTCAGAATTTGCGACGGGTCAAAGCTTGTGTCAGAAAAGAATTCCCTTCCATTTAGCTGTAAAGCGGCGGCAGATGGATCTGGAAATGATTTATTCTCAATATCCGTTTCTGAGCCGAAGCCAAATTGGAGATGTGTTTCGCCTATTGTATTTTGTTCCATGACAAATCTTCTTGGAACATACATATCGCGAACAACATATGGAACAGTTTCAGAATCATCTCCAAGGTTTCTGATCGATCTAAAAACAGTATTCTGTGAGAGATACTCGACTTCGAAGTACTCGTTGCCGTCAGAATCAATAACACTTGTAATTTCAGATATGTTTGTGTCATCAACTTTTAATTTTAAAAATCTCTCAAATGTACCGACGACGATGGTATCTTGAGACAATTCTCCAGAGACAATTGTTCCATATGCTTTGTATGCAAAGCTCGTTGGAGTACCATTCGTGTCTACGGCTGCAACTTTAATTTGGGTGTTTGCATCGGCAAAATCAACATCACTTGATAATGTATATGCTGCTCCGTTATCTGACGACAGCAGGGAGCCGGCTTTTAAAATTGGCACATAATCTGTGTTTGGTCCTGTGCCGGCATCGTTCGCTGGTACTGAAACATAGAAGGCTGCTTGACCGGTTGCCACTGGTGTGGTTCCAAATTTGTATCCAAGTTGTTTTGCGATCTTAAAGATGCTGTCTTCTAATATGGCGGAATCCATTAATGTTTCATTGGTTTGAAAGTCTACATAGAAAGACATAATATCGCCTACATAAGCAATCATATCAATCATCATCGCACCAAAGGAAGCATCATTAAAATCCTTATAGGTGTTTGGGTAATAAATTTTTGCATAATTTATAAGATCTTGTTTGATTGAAGTAAAATCTCTATTTGTATAGTTGATTGGTGGCTTTACCGTTGGCATTATTCTGTTTCTCCGTTCAAGTTGATGAGGACACTATCGTTAAAGTTAAGTGGTGTGATATAGTAATTTATAGCGATGCTTATCAAATTTGAATCAATACTTGAATCATCAAAATTGACACTTCGAACTTTTATAAATGGCATGTAAGCTTTTGCCTGCTCTACCACTCTAGACTTAAATTTATCCTTCACATCTGATGTGTAATTCTCAAACAAAAGACCAAAAGCACCACAGCCAAAATTTGGATCCATTATTCTTTCACCCGGTGTTGTTAAAACCAAGTTCTTAAAATTTTGCTTCACGGTGGAAGCAAGATCCTTTGTCAATGCATAAGGACCATCTTCTTTAGTAAGCCTTAATGGTAGTTTAACGGATATTCCTATAGCCATTTTTAATCTTCCTCGTTAAAATTAATTAGACTCTTAAGTGTATTATCTAAGATATCATTCTGTGCTATAATGGGAATATCTTCATTGTCTTTCCAGAATTTTAAAGAATTAAATGTAAAATAATCACGAATTCCATTTAAAATAAAATACATATCAAACAATGAATCGTTCTCTGGATATTCAAATATATAACCAAAAGGTACCTCTGGAGTCTCTTGAAAGTAGAGGTCTAAAACTTTTGCAAAAATTGACTCAAAAGATGATGTGGCTTCTTGCACAATCAACTCTTCAGACTTTGTGACAAAATCATAATTTGTTTGTTCGGCAAACAACGATGATATTAAGTATTCCTCATATATCTTATTTTCTTTTAAGGCACTTTTGAATTCAACAAACAAAATATTTTTAAAAATATCCTTGATTCTTTCTGGTAATATTTGAGATTTAAATATATTTCCAAAACTGGGGTTTAAAATAAAATAACTTGCAAAGAACAACTTGATTCTCTGCTCGACTATATTCGCTGCATTTGTCTGCACAAATTGACTAAATCCTATCATTGTTCACCCTTGAGCTTTTTAATCAAGCCACTCATTTTAAACATGTTATTCATGTAGTAGTCTACCGCTTCTGTTGATTCATCAAGCACTTCATCAAGCTTCTTCTTAACTTCGCTAGCTAATACCTGTACCTTTTGTCCCTCTTGACGCAATCCATCCAAACCAGTAAGCTCGTCGACCGGACCACCTTCTTTGATTTTTAGATAGTTTATTATTGCTAGGGTTTGCTTTTCGGCGGCATCGTCGTTATCTAATGGTCCAAGAGGTGCTGCCAAATTAATCGGTGTTTCTAGCACTACTTGTAGTTCTTCAAGGGTTGATGGGGTGTAAGAGTAAACTAAATTAAGCGAATCACCTCGCTCGACTCTTAATCCATTAATATTCAATGTAATGACTGGTGCGAGACCATACAAATTCTTTCTAAGGCTTTGAATACTAACACCGTTAGGGTCAAGTGGTCCAGGGGCTGGATATCCATATGCAAGATAACCATATTTGTTCTCTTGTAAATTTATAAACGATGATATTTGCTGGTAATTCTTTTCACTGAGACTGTCGAGCCCAGGAATTAAATTACTAATAGATATTTCTTGTGAAAAATTATTTGGGTTAGCAACAACATACTTTGATGGAGTTGAATCAGCCCTAACCATAGAAACTTTTTTATTTAAAAATCTATTTTTATCTTTGGAGCCTAATATTCCGTTAACCGGTGCAGCTAATGCCTGTTCTAATGTTGCCGGCAATTTCTCTGTTTTGTATACAAATAAACTATTATTAACCAATGGATCAGTAAAAAGTGCAAAACCAAATTTTAAACGATCAAACTGTTTAAACAGCGGAGCTTGTGTGTCTTCAACAATTTGACCACTTAGAACATTTGTTCCCTCAATCAAACTCTCTGTTGATTGTAATAGTTCTTTTTTATCTTGTTGATTCATCAAGCCGGATGTTGAATTTTTTGTTTGTCCATACACTGAATTAATTGCATCGCAAGCTTTGTTGATGGAATCAATAATTGAATTTAGTTTATCCAAAACTGTTTGTTCTTTATCAACCGCAGTTATAACAAAGTCTTCAAATAGGTCGCGACCTTTAGTATCTTTTGATGTAAGGTTTACAAAACACGGGCTGGTTCTTCTAGTGACTGTTTTTAAAGATAACTCATTAACAATATTATTATCAATAAACTGATTTAGATATATAAACAAAGTTGATAGACTTATTTCGTTCTTTAACTCTATTTTTATCAAGTTCAATATATTCAAATCGTCGGCAACAACTTGATTTAATTTTTTTACATCATCGGTGACAAAACCTTGCAAGAGGTTTTTAAATTCTGGTACTGTTAAGTTGTCAGAGAGACTTCCAAGGTAGTTCAAAATAACCTGTCGCTTATCAACCACACCATTTTGTCCTGACAACATCGGATATATCTCAGTGGCACCATTTAAAATGTTTTCTAATGGCTCTATACCGCTTTTTGTCAACATTGAGACGATATCGATCTTTATTATACTTTCTGCCAGCTTTGAAATATTTTTTGAGCTACCAATCGAATCTAGAGATTGGTCTGGTGCACCCAGTAAGTCTAAAGCATTTTCTAGTTGGCTGTTTATGCTATCCCCTAAAAACTCAGTTGCCTCAGAAAAAGATTTTTGAGCCAGATCTTGTAAGTTTGATACGACAGTTGACAAAATATTTGCAAGAGCTTTCACTGCCACTCTTTGGGCTTCTTCCTCTATCTTGTCGCGGATGGCTGCTTGAAAATCTAAAACAAACAAATAGTCAATATTGTTAGATAAACCAGCCAAGTCTTTCAAATCCTTTTGTATAAACTTTTGTATATTTTTAAAAGCTTCTTTGTAATCTTTTATTGTTTCTATGGTGTCTAGTACATCTTCTCCAAGGTCCTTTAAACAAGAATCAACAACATTCGTCACATCTTTTGCAACATCTTCAGACAAGTCCTCTATATTGCTCAATGTGTTGCTCAAATTAGAAAGATCATCTTTTAAACCTTTGGCTGCCAACTCAGACCAATCAAACTTTGTTAAAATTTTATCATATATCTGATCTAGGTCTCCACTATCAATTATAGAAGAAAGATCTTTTAAGAATGGGTCGTCGGTTGTTGCAGCAGCAACCACAGAAATTTGTTTCTGGGCTTCAAACAAAAGTTTTTCTTTTGTATTGTAAAAATATTCTTCCATTGGTTGCCCAACTTGCCTTTTTACCTCTTCACTTGATATTGAGTTTAAAGATTTGCCTATATTTGAAATTTCTCTTGTTATTTGTTTGGCAGTTTCAAGTTTCTGATTAATGTTTTGTAATGAATCGTCTGCTATCTCCAGAAAAGAAGGTTTGATTTGTATTCTTGGGTAGTGATACCTTAATACAAACTCATCAATACTCTTAGAAACAGCATCAACATCGTCATATGTCTTATTCCCAAGTAGAAATTCTATGTCTGAACCTTCTTTTTGTAGATTTAGAGAGTCAAAACTTGGATTGTCGCCGGCAGATTCAAGCAATAATATCTCGTTTGAGTTGTAAAAGAAGCCATTTATCGTTGAATTTACCATGACTGTTGGGTATTGACTGCTTTTTACTATAGTGTTTTGGTAATGTTGGTTTGATACAACATAAGGATCTAAATTTTTATTGTATTTTCCCTCTTTCGTCAGCATATTCTTGAAATATTCACTGATATATGCTAATTCGCCGTCAATTCCGCTCTCATTGCTCTTTAGATCTTCTTTTGTCCTATCAATGGCGGCAAATAACTGATACAGAGAGTCCAAATTGCTCAAAGGGCTATCTAATTGATATTCAAATGGGATATTATTTCGCTGTTTTTGCGGCTCTTCAATGATTGTATTGCTATAATAGTTCTCTTTTTTGTTGGAAAATACTGCTAATAATTGATAACTATTGTCATAATAGAAGGAAATATCTTCAGTTATAGCCGCTTTATCGTAATCTACAAAAAGTGGATTTATATTCCTAATATTTTTGTATTCTGTTAGTAAAAATTTATATTCATTTGATAAAGATTGTGCGATTGTTGGTGCATCGAATTTATATCTTCTTGATAGAATGGAGGTTGTTGCATCAGCATCTAACCCTTCACTAAGAAAATATTTCTTTGTTGCAGTTATAGAGTCATTACCTTGGTCTAGAAATAAAGGTGGACTTAAATCGAACTCCCCTTGTTTTGAAAGCAATATTGATGATATTCTCTCTATTTGTTCTTGAATAACGATATCTGTTGGCTTTGTTGCCACTGGATTGAAATTTATATTAATAGCATTCAAGTTTGTTAAAGCCAGTTTAATATCACCGAGTTCTTCTAAACCAATTGGCTTCTTTTTTGGAAGCAAGACAAGAAATGAATAATCAAATGCCAAGCAGAAACGAACAATTGATTTGCCACCCTTTGAAATTTTAACATCTTCTACTATATTGATTGGTGCATTTGTAAGGTGTGTATACTTGTTTGTATTGGAACTACCAGCATTTTCTCTGTTAAAGAGATTACCAACTTTATCAAATATCTCATCTTTTACCTGCTGCATTCTTTCAGAATTAACGAATTCTGATAGATCTTTTATACCTCCAACTTCAAAAACAGAACAAAGCACTGGAAAACCAGTGTTGAATGGTGCACCGTTTGTAGAAATAAAGAAGTTGCAGTTCACCGGGGAGTTTAGATCTTTTGATGTAAGATCATTAATTATCATTTTATTCCAGCCAGATGCTGAAAGGTCAATTGGATTTTCCCTCCTAATCCTGTCCTCTAAGGCTGTGCCTTCAATATAGGTTGAATAATGCCATTTATAAAATGCTTGCTTTGTTATACATTCAAAAGTATTTGTATCATCCAGTATATTTGATTGTAAAAATTGTGACTCAAATGCAGGGTCGGCGAAGGCTTTATTTATAACCGACAATTTAGCTTTTAATTTAGTTGGATCTTGACCTGACTTAGCTAAGTATTCAACAGCCAGTTTGTACAAAAGATTGTTAGAGCTTCCAATACCAACACCAACATCTATTTGTTTGCTTGAAGATTTAAAATCATTCAATCTTAAAAATTGAGCAAACTTTTGAAAATCTTCTTTCTGCTTGATTGGATCAGTATATGCTGTTTTATCGTTGGTTAGATACCTTGCACAGGCGATTGCAAATAAATTTTCGTCTGTATTGACATTCGTACTTTTTCCTGCACTCAAAAAAACAGAATCCCCTAAATTTGCAGTTGCAAACTTTTCAAAATATGTCTTTGCTCTAGTGTATATTTCTTTTGTTAATGCCATTAATTTACCTTATTAAAAGAGCTTCTAATCTTAGTTGGAGAGTTACTATTTAAATAGTTTTTCATCAACCTGGAGTAGTTCTTCTCTAGTGAAGACAAGCTTGTGCTTATTTTTGTGGTTTTTGGCATTGATTTGCCGATTGCACTTGCTAGTTTAACAGATTTGACAGTTGTTCCTTTTGCTGTTCCAGTGATTGGTCCGTTTGGTGCTGTCCCAGTGACAACACCTTTAAACTTATGAGTATGATCTGCAAGTTCCTTTTTTAAGTTTTCTACATCCTTATTTAGCTCGCGAATTTGAGAGGTTGTCTGTCTAAGAATTTTAATAAAGTCTTTCATAAATTTAACTAAATTTTCACCTTTAACCATTGATTGTAAATCAAAGTCTTTACCTTCTGTTTTATCGCCCGATATTAAATGTATGCCACCGTAGACATTTGGATTTTTTGCACCGTTTGCTAGAAGATATGGAACACCGCCTGACCTGATTTCAACTAGCTCACTAGCCTTCATAGCAACGATATCTGCTTTATTGTAAACTAAAGATCGAGCATTATAGTTCCCATAATCTGTCATGGAAGATGCTACGACCGAGGCGGCATCTGTTGGGGTTGGGAAAGCAACTCTAATTGGTGCACCATCCTGTGGTGACCCTGGATCGTTGGCAGTCACTAAATGCCCTAGAACACCCGCAATTAAGCTTACCTGGGGTTTAGTCTGATAAGTCTTATCATGCCCCATAATCATTGCTGCGGGCTTGTTCTCGTGGACTATTGGCTTAATGTTGTAGTCTGTCTCAAAAACAGGCATTGGGTGTCTGTCTGCTTCTTGAATATATTCAATAGGGCTGGCGACATTTACCACATCATTGATGATTTTTCTGTTATAGTATGAAAACCTGTCGCTATTAAATGATGGTAATTGTTTAATCTTTATCATGCAAGTAGCCTCTTAATTTTATCCGGTACTTCTGTAAAAGCTTTTGTTATTTTCTTTTTCATAAATTCAAGTATAATATCGTCTTTGTCTTGTTTATCAAAGGCAGCTTTGTATACAGAACTATTATCGTTATTCTTTGGCTTTGACACCCATCTTCTAGTTTTTTTAGTTTTTGGCTTTTTGTAACCCAAAAGCTTTTTAGGCTCCTTGTAATCAATCATGTATTCGTAATGCACATAAGGAGTTTTTCTGTTTCTCGACTGTCTAAGAAGACCGACTCCTGATTTTCCAAATGGATTTTCATTTTGTTTTATGAATTTTATTAAGTATAGGTAGATTATCTCTGCTGGTAGTTTATAATTTGCAGTAGCATTTAGTAGATAATCATCAAAAGAATCTAATAATAATCCGCCTGTTGATTGGTAACCAGCATAATTTAAATCTGTGTTGGCATATACAACAAAATCCATGGCTCTGTTGTAAAAATGACGACTGTTGACATCTACACCTCTTCCTGGTGTAACTTTTTCATATCTTCTAAACACACTTACAGGCAATAACAAAATATTTTTTTCTGGCAGACCTTCGTTATCCGCTATAAATTTTCTAAATGCAATGGCAAATTTTAATAAATTTTCGCCATTCTTTTTCATTATTTCTAAATTAGTGCCCCTTGTTTCCGTTGTTGGTAATATAACAGTGGTAGCTTGTACACCCTTATTGTTATTTTTTTCATTAGATGCTTCTTCAGTCACTGCAATGATCTCATTTTGCAAATTATAACTGAAGTTTCCAATTTGTGATGGCAATTGCGAATTTGATTTTGGCAAATCTCTAAAAATTGATTGTCTTAAAAACTGTTTTCCAGAAGTATCATCTATGCTTTCTAAATTTTGTAATATTTGGTCTATCAAGAACTGATCTCTCGTAAAATCTTCCAATTGGTCTGCGGAAAATGCATCTCTAACTAATGGAATATACAATTGTGAATTTATAGTTCTTTGGGCTGCTGTACAGCTATCTAATTGTTCTTGGGCTTGGGCGACGATTGCAGAATCAACCGGTTGACCAAGGACTGCTGCTGTCTGGCTTACATATGTTGTATTCTGTACAATATCAAATATCCCAGGTCTATTTCTTGCTTTCTTTTGCAGGGAATATTCAATTGCCGCATCTACATTGTTATCGGCTAAATCTTCCGACTTTCCAAAAATATCTATTTGCACCAAACTAAAATTAGTGCTCTCATTATAACCGTATTTATATGTATTTTGAACTACACCTTTTATATAATTTTTTAGTGTGTCATTAATTAAATTTTTAAATTGATCGGTGTTTTTAAAGGCTGAACCTGGATCCTGTTTTGTAGAGTCCACAAATTCAAATATAAAATAAAGTGACCGCGAGTCCTTTATATCGTCGGTTGACAAACTAGCTTTTGTTTGTTGACTAGCGAGGGTTATAGGAAACTCGGAATAATTTATGTTATTGTCAACTGGAGTGAGTGCTTTAATGTAATTTAGTACCTTATCACTCCCAGCTTCAATTTTAACTTTGAATGGAATATAGGGCGACTCGTTTAAAAATAAAGTTTCTAGTTGGTTGGCACTCACCTCTCCAGATGCTGGGGGTGGTAGATTGGTCAACTGAACTCTTGTTTTTGTAGATCCCAATGTGGATATGAGTCGCTTTCTTAATTTATCTGGTGCCAAAACATTTGATATTATTTCAGAATAAAATTGCCCATATCCAACTACTGGATTGTTTGGGTTAGCCAAAGATCTGGCACTGATGGATGATCCAGAGGCTGGAGTTACTTGAAGGTTTCTGCATGCTTCTGCATCTTGAGTATATGTGTTTACTATTGAAACATTTGCACCGTTGACACCTTTATTAATTGGAGCAGTTTTCCCTGTCTTTACAAGAGTGACATCGGAAAAATTTTCTATGTCTCCAAAATTAACCTTTACAATGTCACCCCTTTTAATCGACAAGCCAGTTTTGACAGGTATTAAAAATGAATCAGAGGTTCGAATTTGTGATGTTAATTTTGATTCAACTATATTGTGAGATGTAAAGTATGTATACAAAGAAGGTATGTGTAGTAGTGCTATTTTAAACTTAGAATTTTCAGCATTACTTGTATTGTCTTCTCTGTCTATATTATACTCTTCGTTTAGAAAAAGGTCGCTTAAAACTCTTCGATCTTTAACATATGAATCGCTAACTATCTTTACTATGAGCCCATAAAAACTAGTTTTATTCTTATTTTGGTCTCTTTCTAAGCTTTTTCGGGCTAGTTCCTCTAAGATAACATCATAGGAGGTGTTTCTTATTACTGCATCGGCAGGTCCAGACTTGATTGGTCTGGGTCTTGCTACTTTATTTAACCTTGATGCGACCATTACTCACTAGTTTCCTCTTCTTTTTTATTGATTTCTTCAAACAATTTATCTCTTTCAGAATCGGAAAACCCAGTAAAGTGGTTAGCATGAGTTTTCTTAAATAATGCAGTGAGTTTAACTAACTGTTCATTAGCTCTTTGCATTGTTTCTAGATGTTTAGACAGGACCATA
>TARA_R110002012_G_scaffold104644_3_pt1 | contig 31114 bp, 33 predicted proteins | sample TARA_R110002012 | Tara Oceans TARA_R110002012 (sample SAMEA4396515) | marine metagenome | biome: Westerlies Biome; feature: [DCM] deep chlorophyll maximum layer (ENVO:01000326); material: water (ENVO:00002006), including particulate matter (ENVO:01000060) such as... | depth 40 m | reverse complement strand
CTCAAGCGCCCCCGTCTAATTTTTAACTGCACTCACGTGGCCAGCCCATCACGGCTCGGTGGTCACGCGACCAAGGCCAACCCACCAGTTGCCGAGCCAACAGTTTCACCCGATTCGACAAAAGGAATGATTGAGGATGTATCCCCGCCACGCTGATCTTCGTTCTGGACCGCATTGACCCGCAAATCCCCATCAGGCGTGTTGATCAGAAGCGAGATGTAATCGTTGCCGGTCTTCTCGCTTGTGGCAAGCCAGGCCGACCCGACGCGGATCGCTGTTCCGTTTGGAGAGCTGATTTCAATGCGATAATCTGGGTGCTTTTCAGCTGTCTTGTAATCATTCTCGATCAACATGAAGTTCAGATCGAACATCATATTGGCCACATAGCCCGCAAATGCGTTATCTGCATCCATCGCAGTCAACTCACCGCTGATCGAGCCAGACTTCATCACACTGTTTGCAACAAATGGAATGATGTCAAAGTCGTTGCTCTTGTCTTTGCGTGCCTCTTCGGTCTGCACTGCATTCACCCGAAACGGACCATTTCCGACATCAACTTGCAACGAGATGTAGCGGTTACCAGTTTTGTCACTGATCTGGTCCCACGCCGATCCAATCCGAATTGTGCGACGGGTGCGATTGATCGCTGTCACTTCGAAATCAGGAGATTTGGGGGATGTCTTCGCAACCGGGTTGAGCGTAATGGCGATATCGAAGTCCCGCGCATGCAATTTGCCGTTAAACGAGACAATGTCACGGGCTTTGGTTTGGGTGAGAGTTCCTGCGAACATGGGAAGTATCCTTCATTGGTGCGCGCCAGCCGAACTTCGATCTGCCGCACGGTTTCTCTTTCAGGTCCCTCACGGAACCCAAAACTAAAAAAGCTTGCTTTAACTTTCTTGCGCACCGTCAGATGCATTCCCGAATGTGGGCGATGACACGCTGGCCCACCCCTACACGGCACTTATTCGGACAGGTTCTCAGCCCAGGGCATGCCTTATGCTGCATCTGCTCTTAGATTGTCACTGCTCTGGCCCGTTATGCGGGCCAGGATCGCCGTGGTATCTGCCCCCTCACCGTGCGGCACAAATAACCGCAACTGGAAAGCAATGATTTCAGTAAAACAACCCATCGACTTGAGGGTGGCGGTGGTTGGTCCATCGGCACCCTCGATTTCAAGACGTGTCTCGCCCGCAACGCGGCGACGCCGCAGATAAAGCCCGTGACCCAGATCAACAGGAGTGGTCGACCCAAGTGCAACTGTCAGCATCTCATTCGGGGTCTGCGGCGTCCCTTTCATGAAACGTGCACGAAGGGCCGCGGCCCCATCCTCACTCAACGTCCGGCCAATCATCGCGCCACCTTCGCTCGGAGACACCCGGTAAATACGCTCATTGCGGGTTGGAATATCTTTCCAGATCGGCAACAACAGGCCGGTGAGCAAAAAGAGTTTGGTTGTCTCTTCGCGGGGCAGCGCGTCGGCCTCATCATCCCAAAGACGTGCAAATTCGCCAACGTCGACTTCTTCCCAAGCGGATTTCTCAAACGCCTCTTCCAAAATCAACTTCGATCCCGTTGGTCGTACTGTCTTGCGCATCAGCGTGACAACATCCTCGTCATAGATTTGCATTGGTACCCCATCGATCAGGGCAACACGGCCCGACGCGTGGTTGATCATCGGTACGCGACGCCCGGCCCGCTCGAGTGCCTCGCCTGATCTGCGCACATGAACCGGATTGGTGACCTCAAGACCGATAATCCGCGTGACCGCGTGGGATTGGGGGCAGGTCCAGAGATCCTCACCTGACGTCTGGACAATCTGGTCACCACGCAGCGTTTCAACTCCCAGATCGAGCGTTCCGGCTTCGCGTGCACGTGCGGTCTGCGTTGCAATGCGCTGCATGAACTCTTCAAACAATGCGTTCTGCATATGGATGGGCAGCGCGAGAACGCGGTTAAGAAACCGTTGAATCGGCGGAAGATCATCAAGCAAAACCCCCTCACCATCCATCAGTTTGAGTGCCGTCCACTCCGTAAAGGTTTCATAGCGCATGGATGATGCTTTATCATGGGCCAGATCGGCATAAAGACCACGCAGCGCGTGCCGAGCGATCGGGCTTTCGAGGTTGTCTTCTTCGCGAAACATCCCCTGTCCACCGGTTTCCCGCTGACCTTTGGTCAATGCGCCCAGATTATCCAGGCGGCGGGCAATGGTTGCAGTGAAGCGCTTCTCGCCGTGCACATCGGAGGTGCAAACACGAAAGAAAGGCGCACTCACCTGTGCAGAGCGATGAGTCCGTCCCAGGCCCTGAATGGCCGCATCGGCGCGCCAGCCCGGTTCAAGCAGATAGTGCCTGCGCCGTTTCTGGTTCGTAGCGTTTTCCGCTGCGTGGTATGACCGTCCAGTGCCGCCCGCATCCGAGAATATCAAAATGTTCTTCTCGGCTCCCATGAACGCAACGGCTTCAGAAGAATTGGAGCTTGCGCTGCGTTTCTCGATGAAGAGCGTCTCATCCGTGCCTTTAAGGGGTCGTAGAGAACGGCCGGTAACCTCTGCAACGCTATCTGCCCCAAAGGCCCAAAGGATTTGATCAAGGGCGGCTGGGATAGGTGCCAATGACATGAGCTCCACCATCGCCTCCTCGCGCAGCCCAAGCGCCTCGCGCGACACAACGAGATCACCGTTGGCATCTCTGAGGGGTTTGGCAATCACATTTCCATCGATCTCAACAAGCTTTTGTGTATGGATAGGGAAGGCTTGCTCGAGATATCCCAAAACGTAATCACGCGGCGTAAGCGCGCCTTCGACCAGCTCATCTTCGGGATCCATACCGTCAAGGCGCCGCTTGAGCAGGCTTTCTCCGGTAGAAACGATCTGAACAACAGCCGCCCAACCGTCCTCCACATCTTGTTGGACGGCCGCAATGATGCAGGGTGCTTTCATCCCCATCAAAAGGTGGTTGAAAAACCGTTGTTTGGTGCTCTCGAAACGTGACCGCGCGGCGGCCTTAGCGCTGGAGGCCTGGGTTTTGCCAGTCGCATCAACCACACCTGTGGCCTCAAGAGCGGCATCCAAGTTCTGATGGATGGTTTTGAAGGCACGCGCATAGGCGTCATAAACTTCGATTTGCGCTGCGCTCAAAGCATGTTCAAGAACATCATACTCAACACCATCAAAACTCAAGGCACGGGCGGTATATAGCCCCAGAGCTTTGAGATCACGCGCGACAACTTCCATAGCAGCAACCCCGCCAGCTTCCATGGCTGAGACAAAGCTCTCGCGGCTTGGAAACGGATAATCAGCGCCTTGTCCCCAGAGACCCAAACGTGACGCATAGGCAAGATTGTGAACATTTGTAGCACCCGTTGCCGAAACGTAGAATATGCGCGCGCGGGGCAGGGCCAGTTGCAATCGCAGTCCCGCAAGGCCTTGTTGGGAGGGCTTTGTACCGCGCCCTTCCTCGGAACCGGCCGCATTTTGCATGGCATGTGCTTCATCAAAGCTGATGACACCGTCAAAATCAGGTCCGAGCCATTTAAGGATTTGATCAAGCCGCGTATTCCCGCCTTTGCCCGCAGAGCGCAAGGTTGCGTAAGTGACAAAGAGAATTCCTGCCGCCATAGAAATGTCCTGCTCAGGTTTCCACTTGGACAGGGATTGAATATCCGCAGGTGAGCCGCCCAGATCATGCCAATCTCGTACCGCATCTTCGATCAATGTAGCAGATTTGGAAACCCAAACCGCACGGCGGCGGCCTTGGAGCCATCCTGCTAGGATGAGACCTGCGACCTGGCGGCCTTTGCCGCACCCCGTTCCGTCACCAAGGAAATACCCCAAGCGGTAGGCCGTCGCTTCTGGATCATCATCCTTGCGTACCAACTGGGTGTTGTTGTCGTTGATGGTAAACTTGCCGGGCAGATTACGCTCATGCGCGTCATTGGCCATGATGATTGTTTCGAGTTGGGCGTCCGACAACACCCCCTCGGACGTGATGCGCTTTGGCAATTGGAGCTCTGCGATTTGTCGCGCGGCGGGTGCGGGCGGTGCAACAGAAGCCATTGCCAGACTTTCCACCAGTGGCGTCGGGTGAGAGCGGGCCTGCGCAATGTCGATCCTTTGCGGTGCATAACGTGCATAGATATCGGAGACTGGCGGGTTTTCTCGTGGTGCGGCCAAAACGTCATAGGCGACTGGCGCAAGCGCGTGTTTTGGCCCGATCACAACTCCAGTCGACAGACCCGACGCCTTGCTCGAAGTACCGACGCGCCGCAAAGTGTCCCTGTTGACAGGCAGAATTGGTGATCGTGTTCCGGCGGAAGGTCCCGGCTGAACATCGCAGCGCTCAGGTAGGGCCTCATCGAGCAGGGCAAAGGCATCTTCGAGGGTGTCGACGGAGACATGTCCAAAGACGTGATCATCTAAAGCCACCTTGTCGCAAATCAGGACTTGCGTATCGACCGTTGTGCCCATCTTTCGGTACACCGACCCTGGAATGTTCAAAGCGAGCCTCGGCGTGACGATCCCCGTGAGCCGCGTCCAGTAGGCTGGCACGCTTTTTGCTGAGAACCGCGTCGGCATGATCGCCACCAGCCTGCCCCCGGGGGCCAGCCGTTTTGATGCGGCGACAAGGTGTTTGGCGGCGGTATGCGGATCATTGCTGCGATCAATGGAGGAAGAAAACGGCGGGTTCATCAAGACGACGCTTGGCTTGCGGGGATCGAGCAACAGGTCATCAATATGCTCGCCGTCATGAATGCTCGGCGTCAAATCAAAGATTGCTTCCAGCAGTGCTGCCCGAAATGGATCTATCTCGTTGAGCAGAATGTCCGCTCCGTGACGGACGGCCATGGCCGCCAAACTACCTGTGCCAGCTGACGGCTCGAGGACGAGGTCACTTTTTCTGACACAGGCCGCATGTGCGACAAGAGCGGCATAGGGCAGGGGGGTTGAGAATTGCTGCAAACGGATCTGATCCTCAGAGCGCCGCGTTTCGGTGAGCAGGCCCTGTGCCACCTGCGCCAATGCGCGCGGCGGCGTTGGGGACGTGGCGTCCTTAAGCGCCAAATTTGCCGCTGCTTGCATCACGTCATAGGCCATGCGCCAGTCCCAGTGCCCGGCAGCGTCACTGCCGCCGAAGTGGACGCGCATTGTTTTGGCAAGGTCAGCGCTGCGTAGACTTCCCCGCGTCACCAAAAGTGCCGTGGCTTGAAGCAAGTGGCGCAAGGATAGAACGCTCAGAGCTTCAGATGTTGCGGATGCGTTGGGGTCTGACATGGAATTTTTCCTTTCGGGGTTTGAACTTCACCATAAAGAAAGCCGCCTTTCCTCTTTTGGAGAGGTCCGGCGGCTTGGAAAAAATTCAATAATCTGACGCGCCGAGATCACTTCTCTCGTTGACGGGCATAAAACTCGGCCAACACATCTGAGCCAGTCGACACGGCCCCTTTGATCAACACCGACCCTGCCAGGCTCTCTTTGGAAAGCCGCACCAAGGTCCCCGACTTGATGTCTGCAAAACAGGTCATCCGCCGTCCGCGGCGCTTGTAATGCGTGCGTCGGACGTCCTGAACGGTTGATCCATCGGTGATGGTGACAGGTGCCGCGAGATGTATTTCATCACCCTCTTGGTAGTTTGGGATCGCGGCCCAGTCTTTGCATTTTTGCCGCCAACCGTGCGCATAGGACTTCGGGTCAGAGATTTCTGACAGACACGCGATAAGCCCAAGGGGTGCGCGTGCCTGCACGGGGCCCATGGTCTCATCCATATCCTTGTAACCAAAGCACCCCTGATCATAGCCGGTCAGAAACACAGCCGCGAATGTATATGCCCCGTCCGGGCCAGCAACATATTGGGTTTGCGTGAACGACGTTCCCGGTCTTGGTAAAGATCTGACAGCGACATACCAGACAGACCCTACTTTGCTCAGTCTAAGGGGCATCTGGGACAATGTATCGTTCTCAAAAGTGCAAATCCTTGTAATTTCTGCCTTTTCTTGGGCGTGACCCCGGATGCGCTGGTCGGTATAAAAAAGCCACCCCATCACGCAGCTCCTTTCATCTCAATTGGATAGATCTTGTCGAGCGGGACGCGGTAGGGCAAAGCATTGTCAAAATCTTCACTGTTTCCGTGATTTCGAACCCATGCATGGGTCGCTGTGAGATCCAGAATTTTGACGTGGAACACACCTCCGAGACCGGATGGCGTCTTATAGATCTGACCGATCAACGGCGTTTGCTTTCTGGGATCAAACACATCGATCACGTGGTTGGACACGCAGAGCATCAAGGTCGGGTTCCCGCGCGTGATGATCTGTTGCGCCGCCTGGATAATGTCGAGGTGATAGATGCCGGTATAGCCACGAAAAATTGCCGTCACCTCAGCAACCCAGTTGGGATCAACTTGCGGGTTCTTGCCGTGCGCATAAACCTGCATTCCATTGGTGTCCGGCGCGCCGACTTCCTTGATCGAGGTCGCATCCAGCCCATTGGACATCAGGAAAACGCCCTGAGCGACGGAGAGGATCAGGCCGGGTTGCGTTACCTCGCCGTCCCATTTGCGCATAAATCTGGTACAGCTTTGTGCGTGTTTGATAATCTTGGCGACCTCTGGGGTCGCGAATTCGAGCAGGGCCATTTGTATCTCCGAAGTTCTGTATTTGGGGATTTGTTTTTGATGTGCTGGGGCAAGACCCAAAGAAACAACGCTCCTTTGGGCCTTGCCAGTGATCAGGCGGCTTTGGCGTGATCTTCAACGTGATCTGGGACATCGCTGGTCTCAACTGTTGCAGCCGGCGTGACGGTTTGCATATCAGGCGGGCACCATGTGGCCACGGCCCTGCGCTGTGCGTCGGTCAGGGTTGCAAAAGGCTCTGCAAAGAGCTGATCGCAAAAGGTGACCACGTCGTTCTTGCTGGAACCGGCAAGATTGAGTGCTTCTTGGGTCAGGCCGAGGTCTGCATTCAGCATATGCAAAAGCTGTGCCTTTTTGAAACGACCGAAGAGCGCTGCATTCGGGGCCCAATGCGCGCGGAGATCGGGCATGATTTCTGCTTCAAGGTCGTACATCAGGACGTCTGCGGTCCGGTTGCGCGCAAAACAGGGTTTGACCGTCAGCCCGACAGCGAACGCGACAAGGGCGGCCTTCTTGGAGCCATCAAGCGCACGGAACTTGGCAAATTGCTCGGCAGGTGAGCGGGTTTCATCGGCCCAGCTTAGATCCAGCGTTTCGCGGATCACGTCCATTTGCTCCTGCGCGGTTCGGTCAATCTCATCGAGCTTGGCGTGAGTGCGATGCTGAGCAGTTACCGTCAGATCGACAGCATAGGTACGAGCACCAGCGCAGAGCACATCGTTGATGATCTTGAACAGGGCAAAATCCGTGGCGGTTTCAGGATGGGATGCCAAGGCGGCTCCCAGAGCCATCGCCCGTTCCATCTGCAGGTCAGAGGAAAGTGCTGCAGAATAGGTAATGGCGTCGCTCTTGGTTGCATCCTCTGGCGCTGTGTTTCCGTCACCTCCAGAAGTCCCATTTGCGCAGACTTGATCTTCTGGGCGGATTAGACCAACCGTCAGATGGACATTGCTGTGGTTCCAGGTCGCAAAGACACCGGCGTTCTTGAGGTCATCCGGCAGATACCCGGTTTGCAGCTCATCCGCCTCTTCCGTTAGTGTATCGATTTCATCATAGATCTCGTCCGCCTCGTCTTGGCTGATCTCTTCGGCAGACTGGCGATCTTCCAGAGCAGAAACCAGCGTTGCGATCTCCTCAAGTCGCGCTTGACCTGCTGCGTCCGGCACGATTGTTGCTGGATAGACGCGGCCATAGCTGCTGAACATCTGGTAATCATGCTCACCCGCTGCATCTGCCCAGGCAAACCCAAGGCGGTCACGCTCGGCTTCGGCGGCCGCCTGAAGTTTTTCGATCAAAACCTTTTTGGCCAGATCCATATCTTCAAGGACCGAATGCTCGTCGAGCAAGTCCGCGGCAACTCCTCCTCCTTTGGCTTCATAGTCGTCCCGGATGAACGCACCCAACGCGTCACCCACTTGAATCCCACGGGCGCGCAATGTGGACTTGATCTGATGTGCATGCGGCCGCGCCCCGTCTTGGGTCAACGCCTCAAAGACTTCGAACTGGACTTCCGGGGAGGGATGATCGGCAAATGCCTTCATGGCATCCAGAGTGAGTGTCTTGGCCCGGACTGCTTCGCGGATGCTGGAATGAACAAGGCCGTACCGGAGGCGTTCTTTGACGGCAGTCTCAGTCGTACCGAAGGTCATCGCGATACTGGCGATCGATTGATTGTCGGTCTTCATCATCCGCGCAAAGGCTTCATACTGGTCAATCGGCGACATTGGGGCCTGGGTGATGTTCTCAGCCAGGGAGATGGCAGTTGTCAGATCGCAATCGGCGGGCACGACCCGACATTCGACCTTCGTTTTGCTTGTAAATGCCTTCTCAGATGTATCAGCAGCCAGTTCTTGTAGAGCGGCGCGACGACGACCGCCGCCCAAAACACCGTATTTCGACCCGATCTTCTGCACAACCAGGGGCTGGATGAGGCCGAGCGTCACAATGCTGGCCTTAAGATGTACAATATTCTCGGGTTCATAAGCCTCGACGGATTGAGCACGCACGTTGGCGGGATGCTGTTCCAGTTTTCCGATTTCAATCTGTTGGGATGTCATTTGGGTTGTCATGATGCTTCCTTTATTGGTTGGTTCGATCCCGAAATGTCAGGATCACCCCCCAAAGAAGCCTGCTTTTACTTTCCTTCCGTCCGCCGGTTTCAGCCCCCGGATTCCAGACCTTGGAGCACCCGGCCGATCTTCATTTCCCAGCAAGGCCCGCAGGGGCCGCGCAGCGCCCCATTTGATCGTAACCCTCCTGAGGCAGATCGACGTACATGCAGGTCTGCATGAGCCAAAGGAGATTGGGCAGCTCAGTTTGCTGAGATGGTCAAACGACTAATGGAACAGCGGAGATGTATCGTGCGGTGTTCTGGGGTGGAGCCGATTTATCGGCGCAGGCCTAGAGCAAGGTGCCCCCGACTTGCGGGGCAGGGGCCATGAAACGCTCATCAGGTAGTGCTTAGATGCCAACCGAAGAAATGCTTCAGGAGGCTCACTTGTTTGGCCAATCTGGCCCAATGGAATGATGGACACAGAAACTACTTTTCATGTTTGAAATTGTCTGTCGCGAGAACTTTGGGCCTCAGGGCAGAAATATGACAGTTATTTACTTGATCCAATCCGGTACGCGACCCTCTGCTTCCTTTTTCTAAGCATTTTTAACGTTCCTAACTTCTAAGTGGTTATTTGAGCGAATTAGCCCGTCGGTTTGCTGTGTTATATAGGTGTTATATAGTGTGTTAAGGCACTGAAAATCTAGATAAGTCATTGGCGCATAATAATAAAATTGGACAAGCGGTGTGTGTTACCCCGAATGGACGTGTCTGATACCCCGAACCTTAGTGTGTGTTACCCCGAATCGGGCTAGGTGGATCTGCAGACACGTTGAGGGGGTTGCCACATCGTTTGGTTGTTCGATTCGGTTTCTGATGCCTCAATTTTAGACCGTTATCGGGCAAATGATCCAGCATCGGTGGGTGAAACCCCGAATCAGACCGACTTGGTGTGTGAAACCCCGAACCAGCGGAGCGTGTGTGATACCCCGAAAGATGGCCTCGGCCCTTAATAATCAGGCAAAGGTGTGTAAAACCCCGAATAACCAGCCGCGGTGTGTAAAACCCCGAACCAGCCGATTGCATATTTTATAGCGTAAAGCGACATTTAGCCGGAACGCAGGTCTCCAAGTGTCTAATACCCCGAATCTCTTGACAGGTGTGTGAAACCCCGAATAGTTATCCACATGGTGTCTAATACCCCGAATCCAAATTTGCAGCTCCTACCGGAGCGCCACCCGCAAGATGATCTGTTCATCTGCGATGTGGCGGATGCAGTCCTGAAGGATGTGATGCCGCAGATGGAGCATCCGTTTTATTCACTCTCCAAGAAGCCTGAAACAGCCGTTCGCCGCTATGAGCATAACGGTCATTGGGTAGAGATCACACCCAGTGTGAAGGGGTTGGCGACGATCTACGACAAGGACATCCTGATCTATTGTATTTCCCAGATCATGCATAAGCTGCGGGATGGAGAAGAGGTGTCGCGGCGCGTCCGCCTGAACTCCCGTGATCTGCTGGTGTTTGCCAACCGAGGAACGTCTGGCAAAGACTATCAAGCGCTTGTGCAGGCGGTGGACCGTTTGGCGGGCACGCGGATCAGCACAAACATTCAAACCGGCGATGAGGAACAATACGATACATTCGGCCTGATCGATGCGGCCTCTATCAGACGCAAGCACGGCAATGATGGGCGCTTGCTGTGGTGTGAGCTTAAACTTTCCGAGTGGGTGTTCAATGCGATCCGCGCGCAGGAAGTGCTGACGCTGCATAAGGACTACTTCAGGCTGCGCAAACCGATTGAACGCCGGGTCTATGAGATTGCCCGCAAACACTGTGGTCGCCAACCGACGTGGTCCATCAATTTGGATTTGCTGCATAAGAAATCCGGGTCAAAATCCTCGCTGAAAGAGTTTAGGCGGTCGTTGCGGCATTTGGTCGAACATGACCATCTTCCCGACTACTCTGTGTCTTTCAAGGGAGACACGGATCTGCTCGTCTTTGTGAACCGGGGGACGATGTACAAAGAAGTTCAGGTGGTCGAGGGGGCGGCGCGCATCATGCTGGAAACGGCGACTTATGAAGAGGCGCGCGACGCGGCACCGGGGTGGGACATCTACCATCTAGAAGGCGAGTGGAAGGCCTGGATGAGTGATGGCGGTCTTGACGCACCAAAAAACCCGGACCGGGCGTTTGTGGGGTTCTGTCGCAAGTGGTTTGAGAAGAGAGGCCGCCCCTGAATCTGGCCGACCGTTGTAGCGGTTTTGACTTGTCCCGAGCCTTCGATGGTTGTGGTTGCAGTTAACCCAATTGATCTGATGCGCGCGTAACACCAGTGGCATCGAGCCCGACCTGTATTACAAACCCGTAGTTGAAAAGTGACACCTCACACTTCCCTAAGATTGATCTTGCAGCATTTTTGCAAATGTCTATGAACACCTTGATTAACGCCCAAGCATATGACCGTGAAATATTATGAACGATGTGCCAGTACCGAGTGTACCTCTCAATTTGGTCACCAATGAAGGCGTGGATGCGTGGCGCAGCCAAGGAGAGCCGTTCACAATATCCTATGGTTTAATCGGGCATGAGAAGACCGGGCGTCCGCTTTACCGCGCACTGTTTGAAAAGGCGGGCGAAACCTTTCTTCTCGTTGATCCCGACACATTGGACATCGTGTCAGCTCCGATCAGCTTCAGGGGCGAAGATGCGGTGATTGACCACCTGTTCGAAATTGCGCCAGGTGCGTCACCGGTGTTGCATCTGGACACAAGTGGGTTTGTCGACGGCAAGCTTCCGACTGCCGCCTGCTTTATGGCGCAAACGTAGCATCATCTGGAACTTAGGCGCGAGGTTAGTACCGGACCAACTCGTAGCCGTGTCGGCCCTCGTAATCATGCCATTCAATGCCGACCGCGCGGTATAGTCCCATGCCGCTGTAGCAACTCGTCGAAAGGGCCATCCACCCGGGCACATGATGGGCGCTTGATCTTGCCCAATTGAAGTCGCCTTGTCGACCGTAGGTGCCCAAGAACGTGCTGTCGGTCTCTTGGCAATCGCCCTCGCTGCCTTGCGCACGGTGTTGATAATGATCCACGCGCCATACTTTGATGCTCCTTACAAAATCAAATGCATCACCTGAAATATCGATATCGGCCGTGCCGTTGTCATCAGAGATACTCTGGGCCAGTAACAGCATTGCGGCTGTCTGGTCTGCAATATCATTTGGTGCCGACTTGTCTTGGGACCCTGCACCAAGGGATATCAACGTCGGCAACGTGTCGCTCGGGATCGATTGCGCCGGAACATTTTCAAAAGCATAGCGCAAGAGGGCCTCGCTTGGTGACAATTTCTGCGGCGTGTTCAGCACCGTGCGCATCGGGCATCGCCAGATTTGAAGAGGCGGCTCAATAGGCCAAGGCGTGATCCTGCGTATGAATACGGCGCGCGCATGCGCACAGGGTGCAGAGGCGGGCCAGCCGCCGGACAAACACAACAAGATCGCACAATCAACTTGGTAGGCTTGGGCGGGTCGCGGCGCTATTGCGACAAGGCTGGACAGGGCGAGCACCAAGAGCAGGCAGCGGGTTTTGAGAAAGTCAGTCATTCAGGTCTCCGATTTGAGCGATGTGGGCCAGGGGGTGGTCAATCATTTCCTTGGGGGCGTGTCCAAGAGAGTGGTGTAGTCACGAATTGCGTCTTCAATCTCGAGGCGCGTTACGCCATGGGCATGTTGCAGGCAGTTGAGATAGTCTTGAGCGTCAGTGAAATACTGGGCGAATTCCGCCGAGAGCTCTGCCCTGAACTCACTCAGCATCTCTGGATTGTTTGGGAGAAGGGGGACCGCCGGGGGCAGACAAAAAACAGTCTGGGCGACCGCGGCGACTGGGAAGGTACAGACACTTAGCAACAGGCCATATGCCGAGCGTCGAAGGGCCAAGTCGAATCGCGAAAACAAGCAAGAAGCTGCCACACCTGTGGCAGATAAAATCGTGGATAGAGTGAATGAACCCGGCGGCGCACTCATGGATTTTCGACAGCGTGGCGAATGGTCATGGGGATGATATTTCCCAACGTCGTAAGGATTTGAGGTCACAGAGAGACAAGAAATCAGCCTCCCGCCGGTCTGATTTCAACATACAACCTGAAATGGCATTGACTAGGTTAAATATGTATCCTAACTATGAATATGTAACCTATCGTTATGCGCGAAGTGCTAGCGATGGTTGGGACGGTGGTGTTAGATGACCCAGACAAGTGGCTTTTGCTGCTGCTTTGGGGAGTCGAAAATGAGAGACAGATCGTCTGTGCGCAAGATGGCCGGGGTTCGCGAGGACGTTTTGGCTGGGGGAACGTTGGAAGTCGAATGCATCGAGGGTGCACAGAAGGATAAAGGTGTATGGCGGGGGCTTTGGCGGCTTTTCGTGTGTACGGCGGGTGATGATGGTGCGCCTTTGCGGGCACTGGTTGTCGTCGCAGGGGACGCAAGTCCAAAATACATCGTTACTGTATCCGGTCTGGTATCTCTTGCTGTTGAACTTGGCTTTACCGTTGTGAATATCCCCCTTGCCGCAGGCCAAAAAGAGGTTTGGGAAATTGCGGAGGACAACGGCTAACACTCTTTGGATCATTGCGCTTTGTGTGATCGCCGCCCTCTCAACAGCTCCAACCGGCTACGCCGATGTTATAGACCTTGAAAAAGGTGAGTTCTCAAACACCACAAGAGTATCCAGCCCATTCGTGTCAGGGGTGCTGGATCTTGACCGGCCCGCCTCACAGCCCGCTGCCCAGTCAGACCCAATAACATTGCCACGGCTAAACGCCCCAAGGCGGGGAAGTGCAGAAGTTGAGGCGATGGTGCGCAGGGTTGCTGCACAATATCTCGATCATCCAGGCATCGCGGCCGTCGACATGTCTGGACTGCAGTGGCTCGCGCTCTTTCGGGCCAACATTGGTATTGAGTCCAATTTCAGACAATCAGCTGTGTCCCCTGCCGGGGCCATCGGTCTGGGCCAGCTGATGCCCGACACAGCACGTGTGTTGCGGGTTGACCCGCATGATGCCGAAGAAAACCTGCATGGGTCGGCCCGCTATCTTCTGGCCCAGATGTTGAAATTTCGATCCGCTCAACTGGCGCTTGCCGCCTACAACGCGGGTCCTGAAGCCGTCACTCGATATGGCGGCATTCCGCCCTATCGCGAAACGCAAGAACACGTCGTCAAAGTGTTTGCGCTTTATCGCGCAACGATTCCTCAGGAGAACTTATAATGAAACGATTCAAGCCTCTATTGGCTCTGATCCCCCTCTTTGCCTTGATTGCACAGCCCGCGCTCGCACAGAATCTCGATCCGTTGGAAAACATGCTGCAAACGGTCGTTGATGCACTCACCGGACCAATTGGCCGGCTTGTCGGCATCCTGGGCTTGGTCGCTGCTGGATATATGATGTTCACCGGGCGTCTCAACTGGCCGCTCTTCTTGGCAATTTTCCTTGGTATCGTCTTGGTGTTTTCCGCCGCGACAATCATTGACGGCTTCGCCGCTCCGTAAAAACCCCCGCAGCCTGCTTTCGACGTAGGGGAGCAGGGCGTAACCAATTTGACAAAGTGATTGCCGATGCGCGAAACACCCATCTTTCTTGGACTGACAAGACCTCCCAAGTTCTTTGGGTTGCCCATTGGATATTTCATTGGGCTGATGATGACGGCTGTCATCCCCTTTGTCGGGTTGGACGAGTGGAAGTTCCTGCTTCTGATCCCTGCAGCCTATCCGGTCTTGTGGGTGATTGCGGACCGTAATCCGGCGTTGTTCGAGATTTTGGCGACCGTCTACACGGCGACGCCGCCCACGACGAACCGCGCCATTCGGGGTGGGGACAGCTACGGCCCCACGCTGTCGATGGCGGGATCAAATACCGCGGAGCTGATTGGAAAGGCGGCCAGCAAGGAAGAGCCAGCAGCGCGGCATCTGCCGTATATGTCAGCACTTACAGATGACATCATTCTGACGCGGCAGGGAGATCTGATGGCTTCGGCTGTGGTGGAGGGCCTCGACAGCTTCACATCTGATGATGGTGAAGTGGATACGCAGGCCGAGGCCTTTGCCCGTCAGGTTGGCCAGTTCGGGGAACAATTCGGGTTTTACGTCAACAAGATCACCATCCCGGAAAAGGTTGACCTTGATCCTGTTGATGAAGACCCGTTTACAACCGAGGTGGATCGACGTTGGCTCTCAGATGTCACATCACGCAATCTCAAACGGCGCGTGATTATGATCTCCTTGCTGTTGCGACCCAGCATCTCTGACAAACTGGGCCTGTCGAAGTTCTTCTCGCCCAAGAAAGAGAACGCGCAGTTTCGCGCCGAACTTACCGAGCGCAAAGACAAGCTCAATGAAGCCATGCGGTTGCTCGAGGGAATGCATCAGGGCGTCGGGTTCAGGCGGCTGCGTGTGGGAGATGGGGAATGGTTGGGGCTCCTGGGCGCTGTGCAGGGCCAAAGCTATCAGCCTCGACATGCTGTGCCTGGTCAGTTTCTCTCTACTGCCGGGGTCAACAGCGAGTTCACCTTCAAGGGCAAGCTTGTTGAAATCGACAATGGTCAGGAAAAGCGGTTTGGTGCCTTGTTCGGGGTTCAGGCCTATAGCCCCAACACTTGGCCAACCATGCTTGACGCGTTGGAACTGCCCTTTGATATCGTGATCACTAATAGTTTCACGCCGCAGCGCAACAACGCGGTTGTTGAGAAAATGAAGCTGGTGGCACGGCAGATGAAGGCGACTGACGATGCCGCCCGCTCACAACAGCAGGACCTGGAACTTTCGGCAGACAACGTGGCTTCAGGGCGGCAGGTGTACGGCATTCACCACCTGTCCGTAATGGTCACAGCCGACAGCCCGAAAGAGCTTGAGATCGCGGCTTCCGAAGTCTGGCGTGCGGCGCAGGAAACCGGAGCGACAATGATCCGCGAACGGGCGAATTATTGGGCCTTCAAAGGTGTGATATCCGCACTGTTCTTCGCACAGGCCCCAGGCAATTGGTCACATCGGGTGCGCACGGCTTTATTATCGTCAGACAATTTTTCCGAGATGGCAGCTTTTCACAAAGCGCGGCCCGGTCGCGTCAAAGATCAATCCCCTTGGGGAGAGGTCATTACCGTCTTTCCCACAATTTCATCCGGCATGTACCGTTTCAATTTTCATGAAGCGGGCAAGCGGCTGGAAGAGCCAAGTGCGGGTCACACCTTGGTGCTCGGTCGAACAGGGTCAGGCAAGACCATTGGAACGGCGTTTCTAATGGCGCAGGCGCGCCGCGTTGGGGCGCGGGTTTTGGTCTTTGACAAAGATCAGGGTCTTGAGATGGCGGTGCGGGCGATGGGCGGGGCCTATAGTTCGATCAAAGTGGGCGAAGCGACAGGCTTCAATCCGTTTCAGACGGAGACGGACGAGCGCGGAGCCGCTTGGCTAACCGATTGGCTGACGGACATTCTGGCCCGCAACAAGCCACTGACGACGACGCAGACCGTTGCGATCAATAACGCCGTGCGCCAGATCACCTCTGCGCAAGAAGGCTTGCGCACATTTGGGGGGTTGGAGAGCCTTGTCACCTCCACTGATGACGACGGAGATCTGCTTGCGCGCGTGCGTGAATGGACGTTGGGGGGTCGCTACAGCTGGCTTTTTTCAAAGCAGGCAGACCAGCCCATTGAAATCGGTGAGGAGGTTGTCGGTCTCGATATGTCCGAAATTCTAGACCTCAGTACGGAACGTTCGGCGCTTCTGGCCTATCTCTTCCGCCGGATTGAGCGGGTGATCGAGGATCGCAAGCCGACCATGATTGTCATCGACGAGGCGTGGAAGATGCTGAACGACGAGATGTTTGAGAAGCGCCTTCATGATTGGCTTGTAACGATGCGCAAGAAGAACTGCGTCGTGATCATGCTGACCCAAACACCGGGCCACCTTGAAAAGAGCTCCGTGGGGCAGATCATCGCGGAAAGCGTGACCACGCAAGTGCTGTATCCAAACGCGCGTGCGAACCCGGAGGATTACAGAATCTTGCGGCTCAACGACCGCGAAGCAGAATTTCTATCACGCGGTGCCGGTGCGATGCGGATCGCATTGGTGCGCTCGGGAAGTGACAGCGTCTTTGTCGACATGGATCTGGGTGGCCTCGGAAGCGCGCTGACAGTTTTGGGTGGTGGGCGCACCGGCGAAGAGCGCGCACCTCACAATTGGCGCAAGGAGACCGAGTTTTGGAGACATATGGCATGAAGTGGATCACAGGAATTCTGTTGGCCTCGGTTGTTGCGGGCTGCTCTGGGGTTAGCACGGGCAAACGGTCGGATTGTTTTGGCAGGACGGATATCAATGACACGTTTGTGACAAGAGACGGAACCAGCGTGTCGTTGTACGGCGGGTTTGCAGCTGTCGCATCGGCTGACGACTGTGGGTTTGTGGATTTTTGAGATGAAAGGGATTGGTCTCACAAAATTCGGTCTGCTGATTGTGCTGGCCAGTCCTGTTTGGGGGCAAGGGGTGCCGATTGTTGATGGCACCCGCCTTTCAAACGCCATCTCGCGGCTTTCAGAGCGCGCGCGTGACTTCACTGAACAAGGGACGAAGCTGACCACTCGGGATGAGCAGAGCACGCTGGAACAAGATCAGCTCGACGCTTTTGAACGGTTTCTGAAACAGACAACAGGCACAACTGACATCTCCGGTTTCGAGACAGGTGGCGGCGGTATGCCAGGTGCTGCCGCGACATTTCCAATAGAGGAAGATCATCCGGACCAGCAGCGGTTGTTTGGCGACAATGCATCTGTCGAGCAGATGATCATTACCACTGCGGCGCGGTACGAGAACCATGCGGGTGTGCGTAGGGTTGGACTGACGCCGACCACCTGGCGCATTCTGTTTCAGTCTTTGATCAAACAGGAAAGCCGGTTCAATAATGCTGCCGTAAGCCATGTCGGTGCGCGTGGCTTTTGTCAGCTTATGCCGGGTACGGCCGCCGATCTCGGCGTAGATCCAAGAGACCCATGGCAAAACCTGGACGGAGGTGCGCGCTACATTGCCACCCAGCTCAATACCTATGGCCGGATAGACCATGCCCTTGCGGCCTATAACGCGGGGCCCGGCAATGTGAACAAATATGGTGGCATACCGCCGTTTGAGGAAACGCAAAATTACGTGCGCCGGATCCGGGGCTATTATGACGAATATCTGAGCATTATCACAGGGGCGGACATGACAGGCTCCCTCAACGGCATTGACGGTGCAAACGCTGCCTGGGGGAATTGGGCCGACGCCTCTAACGGGTATGGGGCCTATCAAAGCGGGCAAGTTGATCAGGCAATGCGTCGGGTTTCCGAGTTGCTGCGCCAGGCCAAGCCAAATTCGGCCAAACAGGCTGTTGATCACAATACCTACATGATGGCGGAGCGCGCGCGGCTGATGGCTCTGACACTGCGGATGCGGGCGGCCCACGTCAAAGTCGAAGCGGCAGCCGGAATGAACTCTGCCGCGCAAGACCTTCAATACACAACATTCTGGGAGTTCTCTGATGAAGGCTAGCATCAATGCAACAATCATGGCCTTGGGCATCATGTTGTTGCCAATCTCGGCGCAGGCGCAGGGTGTCCCGGTCATAGACGGGACCAATCTTGCAAAGAATGTGGAGCAACTTCAGGCCGCATTGCGCGACGCAGAAAACCAGATTGCACAGATTGAAGAGCTCAAAAGGCAGGTTGAGTTGCAAATCGAGCAACTTACCAATCTTGAGAACATTCTGGGTTCCATCACGGGATTGAACGAGATCGCGTCCCTTTACAATTCAGTTGAGGACATCCGCAGCCGGGCAGCCAAGATCACCGATCTAAGCGGTTTCCAGAACGCACTGTCTATCGGCGACTTTGATGGCCTTCTCGACAATTTGCTTGATGGTGATGTGACAATGGGGGAGCGCCGTGCAGCTGATGCGATGCGTGAAACACTGGCAAGTGCGGGCTTTACGCAAGAGCGGCTACAGGGGCTTTCATCGTCCGACAATGCGGCGGATGGGTTGATCGCCGAGACGGCTGCGGCAAATGCAACTGCCATCGCAGCAGCGCAACTCTCCTATGAGGAGGCCGCGCAAAGCCTCGAGAGAATTGACGGGTTGGTGGGTCAGATTGCCAACCAATCGACGATGAAGGAATCCATCGACCTCAACACGCGGATGGCTGCTGAGACCAATTTCATGCTTGGGCAGATGTGGCGGCTCAACGCCGCGCAAGGTCTGGCGTCGGGTCAAAACGGGATCAACTGGGCTGCTGAGCAAGCCAAGGAACGCGCATTCTTTGATTTTTCGGGAGCGGCAGAATGATGTCTCGCGCTATTTTTACATTGCTCGTTGGAATACAGTTTGCCTCGCCGCTTGCCGCCCAAGATATCGAAGGCCAGTCGTCTCAGCAACTCCAAGAGAGTGCAGTGGATGCTGTCAACAATGACGACAGCTTGCGACTACTGGCAGTCATGAAAGAGATGCAAAGGCGCCAACTGCTGTTCTTTGCTGGTGCAAGCGAAGCAAATTGCAATCGTGAGCCAGACCGAAGCGGAATCTTGGCATCAAAACCTTTCGCATGGGGTTTCGCGCGGAAAGCCTATGTGACGTTCCTCAAACAACAACAGCTCGAAAATGGAACGTGTGGGTGCCTCACGCAGCTTATGACGTTTGACGAGTTTGCAATCGACATGACTGGAGCACCCGCAGAAAGCATGGATGAGGCGCAATACGAAGTCCTCAATAGCTACCAAAAGGACATGGGAAATCAGATTGCGGCCGCGCATAGGGCACATCGTGCTGCAAACTGCGAAGCCAACTAAAGATGGCAGTTATTGAAGATGTTCTGACAGGGGTTGATGCGACTGTCGCCAGCATAGGTGCCGACGCCTTTGATGCCGTGGCGGGTTCTGTGGTACCAGTCTTTCAGGTTGCTGCGGTTTTGGTAGTCGCCTTGACAGGTGCAAACCTTGCAATTCAGGCCGTCCCGATGACTGTGCCAAACGGGATCAGTTTAATGCTGCGCGTAGGCGTGGTCGCAATCTTCCTTAACAGTTTTGGCAACTTCTTCGTCGTTTACGATGCGATAACGGAGGCTCCGTCACGGTTTGGGGCGACCATTCTCGAAGCGGTCACTGGAGGCGGTGTGACCAACCTCTATGACGGGTTGGACAATCTTTACAGCGAAAGCCTTGATGTCGGAAACGCGATCAGCGCCAATGGCTCCTATCTTGCAGGCGCGATCGCAGGGGTCGTCATGTTTCTCATCTCTGCACTGATGGCGACTATTAGCATCATTGTGATCGCAGCGGCAAAGTTAATGATAGGTGTGCTGATCATCATCGCTCCGCTTGCAATTGTATCGACGATGTTCAAACAGAGCGCGCCCTTTTTCGAGGCTTATGTGAAACTTGCACTTGGGTTTGCCCTCGTGCCGATGCTAGCCGCAGCAATGGCTGGATTTACCATCGCCACAGCAGTCGCAGTTACCCCCTCGGATATGAGCACAGTGGAAACTATTGGCGATATGGTGAGCTTCATAGTGGTGATGATGCTTGGAGCGGGGCTGATGTTGATGGTCCCATCGATTGCGCAATCGATGGCCCAGACGGGCATCGGGCTTGGTGCAATCGCGTTTTCAACCTACGCGCAAGGTAAAGCACTTGGTGCTGGCGCGGCCTCGGCCACAAATTCTGGGTCGCGATATGCAAGAGGAGCGGCAGAGCGTGCGATGGGAAAACCCTTGGCCCGCGATGCAACAGCCCCGCGGCGGGCAGGGTTTGCCAGCACCAACACTGTGATTTCCCTTGCTCAAAGAATGCAGCGGAAATGAATGCGAAAGAAAAGAAAGAGCGCGTGTCGTGAGTGAACATGGTTTTGACATTGATTTGATTTTAGAGCCACGCCGCAGTGCGCGGCGGGCCTGGACTGTTGCATGGATTGCGGTTGCATTGGCATTTCTGCTCGGGCTTGCGCTGGTGGTGCTAATGCCGCTTAGAACGACAGAGGTGTTTACAGTCCTGGTCGACAAGACAACCGGACAGGCGGAGCGCATCGTTCAGGTCCAGCCGACAGGCATTCAGGATGAAGAAGCGATTAAACAGGCTCTGCTTGTCGCTTATGTCACGGACCGGGAAAGCTTTATTCTTGCTGGTATCCAACAACGATTGGAAAGCGTCCAGCGCAGGTCAACCGGTTCAGCTGAGAGGGCGCTGCGCAATCTGTGGACTGACAGCAGTAACAACCAGGACTATCCGCCGCGCATCTATGGGCAGGGGGCGGAGGTCACCATCACAGTTAAAGCGATCAACTTTCTGGAGCCGCTCGTAGCACAGGTTCGTTTTGAGAAGACATTGCGCAGGACACGTCAGCAGATTGTCACCCGTGCGTTTGTTGCAACCATTGGTTTCGAGTTTGAGCCGCGACGGGAACGCCAGCTTCAACGTGTCTGGGAGAACCCTCTGGGATTTGTGGTCTCGACGTACCGGGTTGACGCCGAAACTCTTGGGGAAAATTGAAGATGAATATTAACGAACAATTTGCTGCTGTCATCATGATCGGCCTGATGCTGGGTGCCTCTGCGTCCTATGCTGAACGTGCGCCACGATCCCTTGGAGCTGATGCCCGGGTCCGGCAGGTGACCTTCAGCCCCATTGATGTAATTCGCGTTGATACGCACCTAAGGGTCAATACAGCGATTGAATTGGGAAGAGGAGAGCGTATCAGCCAAGTTTTGCTTGGGGATTCAGAAAGCTACGAAATCGAAGTGCTTTCAAATCGAAACACGGTGTCGGTAAAGCCGGTGGTCGCGCGCGCTTCGAGCAATATGACCATCTATACAAATAGACGGACCTTATCGTTCCTGCTGACCGAAGGACGTACCAAAACCCACACGTTTCGAGTGGTGATTGAGTATCCTGAAGAAAAAAGCGCCCCACGCGTCGTTGCAACAGGGGCGAGAGATACCGGGTACCAATTTGCGGGAGAGGCACCCTTTCGCCCGCTTCGCGTTTGGAACGATGGGAGACACACCTATTTTGAGATGCCGCGCGACGTTCGCCCAAGCGTGTTTGGTATAAATGGAGCGGGATTTGAAACCACGGTTAACTCCACAACAAGCGGGTCGATCATCAAAGTGTCCGGTCTCCAGTCAGAATATTCCGTACGGATCGGCGAACGTGTTGTCTGTATCAGGCGCGTCGCTGGTGGATCTACTGGTGATCCAGCGGTCGTTTCTGTTTTGAGCAGCAAGGAGTTCTGAGATGGAGACTGAACCCGACTATGAAATAAAAGCAGAAGACAAGGCGGGTATAGGGCGCGCAGGAAAAGTGGGCTTGGGGTTGGTTCTTGCGGCCGTGATCGGGTTCATAGGCTATCCGATCATTGCGCCTCAACTCTCGTCAGTTCTGGAGACCTCTGAAAGTCAGGAGTTTCAGGATGAGCAGGATGGAAGCCGTATTGGGCGTGTCGAGCCCGGAGAGGCGGCTGATACTCAACAACCAGCGTTCGATATCGGTCCGCTGACCGATCAACTCGATCAACAACGGGCAGCGCTGGAAGGGCGCAATGCTGAACTTGCAGGGCAGGTGGCGGCGCTGCAAGCTCAGTTGAGGGGCATTGCAGATGAGGCAGCGGCAGAATCCAACAGTATGGCGCAACAATTGGCCGATGCCTTGCAACGTGCGCAGGCTCAGAACGCTGAAGCCGTTGAACAGTTAGAATCCAGCTTCCAAAATAAACTGGCTCAATCAGAGGCTGACGCGGCAAAGCAAAGAGCCAACCAAACCACCTTACTTGAGGAGCTTCAAAAGCAGAATGCTGACCTGGCGGCCTTGGTGGCGGCGAGTGCATCAAATGCACAGGATGCGGAACTTGAGCGGTTGCGTCTTCAGGTGGAGGCGGATCGTCAACGGCGTGAAGATGAGGCGGCCGCGGCGATTGCCGCCGAAGAGCAGCGGACAGCAAAGCAGAGAGAGCAAGAAAGATTGTCGGAATTGCGTGCGGCGCGTGAAGCGCAACGCGCTCTTATGGAAGCGAGAGTCAAATCAGCCTCTGTCGTCTTTGATGAAGGATCGTCCAGTGATGCTGGGGGTCAACCTACGGCGGCGGGATCACCAGATGCTGGCCCACAATCTCCAGATCAGAGAAACAGGGAGTTTGTCTCAAATGGCGGGGTAGCGGCTCCTGTGACCCAAGCTGAGTTGATCGCAAATCCGGCCAATACAGTGCTGCAGGGGACAATGATCCAAGCGACACTAGAGAATGCTGTCGATTCGAGCCTTCCGGGGGCAGTGACGGCAATGGTAAGCTATCCTGTCTACTCATTTGATGGGACGCGGGAATTGATACCTCCGGGTTCGCTGTTGATAGGTCAATACAGCTCGGATGTTTCATTAGGCCAAGCGCGTATCTTAGTTGGCTGGACCCGCATTGTTACGCCAGATGGGCAATCCGTACAAATTTCAGCGTTTGGAGGAGATGATCAAGGGCGTTCGGGGATCACTGGGCGCGTTAACACGCGTTTTGGGCAACGGTTTGGTGGTGCTGCATTGATTTCGCTCATCGGCGCTGCCCCGGGGATTGCTGCCAGTTCGAGCTCGAATGAAGTGAGTTCCGAAACGGCAGAGAATGTGGCGGACAACTTTACCAGTGCGACAGCGAACATTGTAAACGAATATGCGAGTCTCCCACCGATTATTGCCGTTGAACAGGGTGCACAGATCACTGTGATGGTGGACCGTGATCTGGAATTTTTCTGATGCCAGGCCCGACGTCATTTCTGCAAAGCTATCTGGAACCTATCGCGGGTGTTTTGCAGGATCCGGAGGTTGTTGAAGTCGCGGTGAATCCGAATGGATGCGTCTGGCTGGAGCGTCAGGGCGGGGAATTCATGGTTGAATACAAAGATCACATGTTTGCTGCCGAGGAAGCAAATAATCTCGGGATGTCGATCGCCTCTGCCGTTGGGGCCCAATTTTCTGAGAAAAAGCCGATATTCTCGGGCAAGGTAATCTTCGAGGATCGGCCGCTCCGGGCGCAGGTTGTTTCCTCCCCTGTTATCGAGGGCGGTACCGCAATTACGCTTCGATCCTATAGTCAGAAAAAAATTTCGCTTGAGAAAGCAGTACTGCTGCACGGCAAACTCGTTGATCTTGATGCCTTGCGCCGGGAGCGTGCTGAGCGGGTGTCGCAGTTCGCGGGACTTGGTGATATTTCCGCCGCGATGTCTGTTTGTGTCGAAGATAGGCTGAACATCCTAGTGTCAGGCGGCACGTCGACTGGCAAGACAACGTTCGCTCGAGGTTTGCTGGAACTGGTTCCGCCAGCTGAGCGCATTGTGACGATCGAGGACGCCTATGAATTGTTCCCCGAGCAAAGAAACTCTGTATGTCTGAAGGCCAGCAGGAGCGGATCAGGTGAGACGACGCCGGCCAAACTGCTTGAAGGCACGCTCAGAATGCGGCCTGATCGGATTATCCTTGGCGAGATACGCGGAGAGGAAAGTAAAACCTTTTTGGACGCGATCAACACCGGCCACGGAGGATCGTTTACAACCATACATGCGGATACCGCGCCCAAAGCGATCGATAGATTGGCGCTCATGATTATGTCCGTGGGAATCAACATGACATTTGAGGAAGTGCGCCGTTACTGCGCGTCCAGCATCGATGTCGTAATCCAACTGGGCCGGATCGCGGGCCGACGTGGTGTGGTTGAACTCTATCTGCCCAGTATGGACACGGTTTATGGCGGTTGATCGTTTCGTTCGGTGGCGAATTTTGCGTCGAATGCGAATCTTCGGTACGAAATTGCGAGATAGACAGATAAAAGAATCCTGAGATGCCCATCGCATCGTCAAGACTTTCAGCTTATGTTGTACTAGAACTGGTAGGAAAATCGCAGCGATGGCGCAAATGCAATGCAAACATCAACATGAAGGTGAGACGCAGAGAGCATGGCTCTGCGCGCCTGCGTTGATGCATACTGCTTTTGCGTCGCCTACGATGCGGTCTGACGACGACGTGCACCTTTCAGACAATGTGGCATTGGCTCTTTTGACGACGCAACCTTTGAAACGGTTAGCAGGTATCGGGTTTTTAGGTGCGATTGACTATGTAAAAAAGGGGTCTGGTCGCGATCCTCATAGGCGCAGGCACAATCGTCTGGAGCATTCTATTGGTGTGGCCAAACTGGCAGAAACCTATGCGCTTGAGATCGAGATGGGTGAGGCCGAGCGTAAGACGCTCATATGTGCGGCTTTGTTGCACGATGTTGGTCACGGTCCATTGTCACATACCTTAGAGCCGGTGTTCGAAGAATATTTTGGCACAAACCATCACCGGACGACACGTGACATCGTGAAGGGAACGACGCGGTTTGGATCGCATATTCTGGACATTTTGAGTGAGTTTGAAGTCGATACTGAAGAGGTGCTGGCTCTAATAGATGGGGAAGATGTCGGTCGTTATTCCTTTCTGTTTTCATCCCCGATCAATATCGACACGTTAGAAGGCATCACGCGGTGCCGGGCGTTTGCAGGACCACGGTCGGCATTTGGTAGTGCAAGCGCTGCTGTCAGGCGGTGGGCCACATCTGGACGTCTCCCTACAAATGATTTTGATGATTTTTGGGACTTGAAAAACAACGTCTACAATCTGGTGATTAACGCTCCAATTGGGCGGCTACTCGATACCGTGGCCCAGTCTTACATGGTGGCCAATATCGATAGGTTCAGCCAAAATGATTTTCTAAAAACTGAAAAGGGCTTCCGAGCATCGCACCCAGAGCTGTTTGCTTACCTGAGTGTTGTGCTTGAACATGAAGATGATTTACGGTCGCATTTGCCAAACTCTTGGCTCGATGCTGATGTAAATATAAATGATCGCAAGTTTTTTGTGGATGACAGTATAGAGCTTGTTGGCTTGCACCACATAAATGCACGTTACAAACAGACCCGCTCTTGTCAGTCCGTAAAACTCGACGAACTCGTTAAGGGATAGTTTGATGAAGAACGGCGACGCGTCGCAGATATTAGCGGCCTGCAAAAGTGAGTCTGAACGTCAGCTGGAGCTTATGCGGACCATCGCCAAAGCGATGTTTAAGGGCAATCCCAACTATTTGATTGGAGTGAATGGCAGTGTCGCGCGCCGCGAATGTACAAGCGGTTCTGACATTGATCTGTTCTTTTTGTTCAATGGGGACATAACTGCGGACGATGCCCGAGCCGCTCAAGACCTTTACAGAACACGGTTACACGAAGAGGGCCTTGTGATGCCCGCTCATGGTGGAGTCTTTGAAACACCGCTGAACATTGAAGAGCTCCTCGAGACGATCGGAGGTGACGACGATACCAATATTTTCATTACACGACGGATGCTGTTTTTGCTGGAAGGGGAGTGGACCTTCAACCAGGGCTTGTTCAAACAAACACGCACACAGCTTATAAAGCGCTATGTCGCTGATGACCTGGACGAACGTAAACTGTGTCTATTTCTGTTGAATGATGTGATCCGCTACTGGCGCACGATTTGTGTTGATTTCGAGCACAAAACAGGCGCCGCGGATAAGCCGCGCGCAATCCGGTTGGTAAAGCTAAGGTTTTCACGCATGCTCCTGTATCTTGCTGGTGTCGCGGCGGTGAGCCAAACCAAAGATATAGACGTTGTTGCGAAGCGCCGGAAGCTGGAAGAGCTTTTTGCACTATCAACGATCGCTCGCATGCAGGCGGTGTTTGGCATCGCAATGGAACAACCACTGTCACGTTATGCCCGCTTTCTATCCGATTTGAACGAAGAACCAATCCGAACACAACTCAAATTGCCTGGAGATGAAGGGCTGAATACGAAGGTCTATAAGGATCTTTCTGTCGAGGCCCGCCATTTCAAGGATGAACTTCTGGCCATGATGATTGACGAGTTTGGAGCTGAACACGATGTTATCAAAGCCCTCTTGCTCTAGGCGACAAGAATGTTTGGAAGCCGCGAATGACACCGCCGTCAACGCTGATTTTCTTAAGACACGCACAAACGCCCTGGAACAAGGCGGGACTGACAATGGGCCAGTCTGACATCTCTCTTTCAGATTTAGGCAGACAAGAGGCCAACCAAGCGGTTGCCGCGCTGAAAATGTTTCCGATTGATGTGATTGTTTGCAGCCATCTGAAGCGCTGTCTTCAGACGATAACGCCGTTTCGAGCCGTGGGTGACTGCCAGATAAGCATCAATCCTGCATGGGCAGAACGGTCATGGGGTGTTTATGAAGGTGTTTCGAAATCTCAAAGGGGTCAAGAAACGCACCCCAAAAACGGTGAGACTGACGCTGATTTTCGAGATCGTATCCAACACGCTTTGAATGATCTTCCAAGCGGAGAGAACATATTATTGGTTTCGCATTCAGGGGTGTTTCGTGAACTTCGTCGCTTTGGTTACGAACCTGAAGCTGGTCTCGACAAGATTCCTCATGCAATCCCAGTGCGGCTTCGGAGAAATCGGGCTCCTCAGGGGTAACGATACTTTCCTGTTTTCGTAATTACCCGGGCCTTTTGTTGATGTGGCTTCATCTTTTCTGGTGGATCAGAGCGCCGTTGTAAGCGCGGAGGGGCAGGGGGCTGAGGTGCTCTTTCCCTGGACCAAGACCGAACCGGACAATCGCTGCACTGTGCATGAACTGGTAAGATGCGGGACAAACCGACGATTGATCCTGAGTGATCTAATGTCCGCTAATCCTCACTCGCTTGGAGTGTTAGATGCTTAGTTCACCTCGCCTCAAACAGCGTCTCCAGAATCGGGCAGTCTGGCACATCGCCTTGGCTGCACTCCGCCGCCATTTCAACAAGCGCCTTTTCCAACTTCCGCAGGCCTATGATTTTTTCACGCACAGAGGCCAAATGCCCAACCGTCAAGCCATGCACCTCGCCACATGTGAAATCCTGCCGGTCCACCATTTCCAGCAGCGCGCGTATCTCATCAATGCTGAACCCAAGCTCACGGGATGTCTTGATAAATGACAGCCGCTTGAGCTGATCGTGGTTGTACTGGCGATTGCCGCCTGCCGTACGATCCGGCTTTGGCATTATGTCGATGCGCTCATAGTAGCGGATTGTTTCGATATTTACGCCGGTGCGCTTGGACATTTCGCCAATTGGATAGCCTCGCGCGTTCGTGAAGTCGGGCATCGAAAAAACCTCTTGCTTCTGTAGTGGCTACAGACCGCATCTTACATCAAGAAACCAAAATTGCGAGCACCTGTATGACTGACACAATTAACGTCGAACAAGATCAGACTGACCCCGAAAGCCGAAAGGCCCGTATGATTGCGGCTGGTGGCATCCTTGGCGCACTTGCGGCCTCTACCTGCTGCATTGTTCCGTTGATCCTGTTTAGCCTTGGCGTATCCGGTGCATGGATTGGCAATCTAACTGCGCTTGAACCCTACAAGCCAATCTTCATCGTCATTACCTTGGGGTTTCTCGGCTACGGATATTGGATGGTTTATCGCAAACCCAAGGCCTGCACAGAAGGCGCAACCTGTGCGCGGCCCCTTCCCAATCGGCTGGTCAAATCCGCGCTTTGGGCATCAACAATTCTTATCGTGATCGCGTTGTTCTGGAACTGGATCGCGCCGGTCGTTGCCCCCATTCTTCTTGGACTTTGAAAGGACATACAATGAAACTCCACACTTCCGTTTTGGCCCTGATTGGCATTATGGCCGCCGCCCCTGTTTTTGCGGCTGAGCAGACAGTAACATTTTCTGTTCCCGGCATGACCTGTGCAAGCTGCCCCTTTATCGTTGAATCAGCGATGAGCGGGGTCGATGGGGTCGTAACCGTGACCGCTGATGCCGAAACCCGAACGGCGCTGGTCATCTTTGATGACGCCATTGCCAGTGCAGAAGATATCGCGTTCGCCTCGACTTCTGCGGGCTATGAAGCTGAGCTTATGTCCGACGACGGTAATTCCTAAGTAGCATATGAAAGATAGCTCAAAAGGAAGTCTGCTGGCGTTCATCGTCGCGGCACCGGTGGTCGTGATCTGCTGCGGCGGAAAGGCAGCTCTGATAGGAACCGCACTTTTCGGAACGGCTGGTTTTCTGACCGGTGCCAATTTGCTGACCATTGCACTTTTGGCAACGCTTGGCGGGATCGCGGTCTTTGCCGCGCGTAGTTTGGTGCGGTTGCGCGGTCACAACCAAGAATTTGAAAGGGACGGCCAAAGTGAACGACAGACTCCTTAAGACGGGCATTGTTGTCACGGTGATCGCCGCGCTGTGCTGCTTCACTCCTGTTCTGGTTGTGCTCTATGGCGTGGTGGGGCTGTCGGCCGTCGTCGGCTATCTGGACTACGTTCTATTGCCTGCGCTCGCTGTGTTTGTGCTGATCACGATTTACGCTGTCATCCGCCGTGTGCAGAAAACCCGAATCTGAAAGACCAAAACTCATGCTTGATTTACTGAACCCAAACGCTGGCGATGCCGATACATTTGATCTCGCAGTCGTAGGTGCTGGGTCTGCTGGATTTTCCGCTGCAATCACCGCAGCCGAAGACGGTGCGCGGGTTGCCCTCATTGGGTATGGAACCATTGGCGGCACTTGCGTCAATGTCGGCTGCGTCCCCTCCAAAGCGATGATCCGCGCTGTGGAAACACTGCACTCGGCCAAAGGGGCTGATCGGTTTGATGGCGTGGAAGCTACGGCAAAAGTGGCGGACTGGGCGGCAATGGTGGCCCAAAAGCAAGCTTTGGTAGATGATCTGCGCGCGGCAAAATACGTCGATGTTTTGCCAAACTATGAGTGCATCACTTACATTGAAGGTCAGGCAAGTTTCGCCAAAGGTGGCTCCTTAAAGGTCGGTAACCGCACCATCCGCGCGCCCAAAGTCATTATTGCAACGGGGTCATCCCCGCATGTGCCAGATATCTCTGGACTAGATGAGGTCGATTGGCTGGACAGCACTTCTGCACTTGAACAGTCAGAACTTCCCAAGTCGCTCATGGTGATGGGTGATGGGTGATGGGTGATGGGTGATGGGTGGTGGGTATATCGGCGTTGAGATCGCCCAGATATTTGCCCGTGCTGGCGTCGATGTGACTATCGTTACGCGCCGTGGTTTGCTGCCAGAGGCCGAACCGGAAGTCAGCGAAGCTCTAACGAATGCCTTCGCCGATGAGTGCATCGACGTGCTGGATGGGCTGACGTATGACAGGTTTGAGAAATCGGGTGATGGCGTCACTCTGCATGCCACGCACAATGGTGTGGCCGTTAGGGTCGAAGCAGAAAAGCTATTGCTGGCAACGGGCCGTGTCCCGAACTCTGGCACATTGGCGCTCGATATCGCTGGTATCGACACGAATGCACGGGGCGGAATTGTCATTGATCCGCAGATGCGCAGCACGCGGGACGGGGTTTATGCCACAGGTGATGTGACCGGAACTGATCAGTTCGTCTACATGGCGGCATACGGTGCGAAGCTCGCGGCCAAAAACGCGATGAATGGAAACACACTGAATTACGACAACAGTATCATGCCTGCCGTCGTGTTCTCTGATCCACAGGTGGCCAGTGTTGGTCTTACCGAGGCACAGGCAAAGTCTGCCGGTCACGAGGTAGCCACGTCGATTTTGGGGCTTGAACACGTACCCCGCGCATTGGCCGCACGCGACACACGCGGTCTGATCAAGCTGGTTGCAGATAAGAACAGTAAGAAACTCCTGGGCGCACATATCATCGCCCCAGAAGGTGCTGACAGCATCCAGACAGCGGCCATGGCGCTCAAAATGGGGATGACCTACGACGATCTGGGAGCGATGATTTTTCCGTATCTCACGACCGTCGAGGGGCTGAAGCTGGCCGCTCAGACCTTCGAAAAGGATGTCGCAAAATTATCGTGTTGCGCTGGATAACCTATGCACCATCCAAGCTCAAAGAGATTTCACTTTTGGGAACTAGAGGTTGGTTGAGCCTATCGAACGCAGGTTAAATACATAAGGCTGCTTGGCATCAAGAATAGCGCTTGACCTTGTGGTTGGTGGAAGGCCCATCAAACTTATCATACGATGAAAGACATTTATGGATCTCACCTATCAGGCCCTGTTGCTCGCATTTGGCCTTGGCCTGCTCGGCTTCATCGAACCCTGCACAATCGGCGCTCACATGTTGTTTCTGGGAGGCCAGAGGGCTCGCCCGATGGGGCAGCGGATTGGCGCGGCAATGATCTTTCTTCTGGCCAGGCTCGTCGTGATGGGTGGATTTGGCGGGATGATCGTCGTGTTGGGCCAACGCCTTATCGGAGTGCAGACGGGCGCATGGTTTATTTTCGGGGCAATTTACCTTGGCCTTGGTTTTGCGATCTTCGCGGGGTGGGACAAATCGATGCGCCGCCGCATTGGATTCGCG
>TARA_R110002012_G_scaffold321917_1_pt1 | contig 31152 bp, 23 predicted proteins | sample TARA_R110002012 | Tara Oceans TARA_R110002012 (sample SAMEA4396515) | marine metagenome | biome: Westerlies Biome; feature: [DCM] deep chlorophyll maximum layer (ENVO:01000326); material: water (ENVO:00002006), including particulate matter (ENVO:01000060) such as... | depth 40 m | reverse complement strand
ATTCTTACAGGGTATACTTTTGAAAATGATTCTACAAAGAGCATGAGGTATCAAGTCACGTTCGCAGATGCCTTACTTCTCGATGAAGAGTTTGATTCGGAAATATTTGAAAAGCCTGAAGATGGTGTGTTCTCAAATTGATTGAGAGCGATACTAAAATCTAATTTTGAGACTGCCGCTGGGTTTGAAAGGTCTGATTGTCCCGGATGGTGAAGAAGTTAGAGTCAACTAGATTGGATGTGTCATTGATTTTCAGCTGAAGATTATCTAGGTATTCATGCAATCCAAAACTTATAATTTCCCCTACTTCTGCAAATTCCAGTCTTGATCGCAGTTCCCCAATTGCCTTTTCTGCGGAGTTCATATACCCTCCACCTAGGTTACCGGAAATATTGTGCAAGCATTTTTCAGCTTCTTTCAGGCAATAGTAAATTGATCTTGGGAAGTACTTATTTAGTACCAAAAACTCCACCACGTTGGAAGACTCAATATTTCCATATAGTCTGCGGTACGTATTGAATGCTGTCACTGACTTCAGCAAAGCCATCCAATGCAGAAAATCCAGAGGAGTTCCTACTTGTTGATCCGCTGGCAAAAGAATATGATATTTTACATCCAGAATCCGGGAAGTTTTATCTGCTCTTTCTAAATATTGGCCCAATTGGCGGAAGTACCAGCCTTCAGTTCTGGCTACACTGCTATCCGCAATCCCATAAATCAATAAAATCTGATTTTTAACTTTTTCAAAAAATGGCCTTGGATCCTCTTTCTTCCAAACCCTCTTTTCCAAGCCATCCTGCATCATGTAGTAAAGTTCATTGGCTTTTTCCCAAGTTTCTTTATTAAGATTCTCACGGATGATTCGCGCATTTTCCCGCGCATTCTTAATGGTAGAAAGCATGGAATTTGGATTTTCTGCATCAAAACCCAAAAAGAATAACACCTGATTTCTTTCATATCCGGTACATTTTTTCTCATATAGATGCAAATCACCTGTAGCCGCGATTAACGGATGCCATTGCTCTTTCAGATCCACCGGCAGATCTTGCATTAGATTGAAATTCACATCAATAAACCGGGCATAATTTTCAGCCCGCTCCAGGTATCTCCCCAACCAATAAATACTGTTTGCTACCCTACTTAGCATATTTTTTTCTTATTATTTAATATAAAACCCAAGTATCCTTACTCCCTCCACCTTGTGAGCTGTTCACTACCAACGAGCCTTTCTTCAAAGCTACTCGAGTCAGCGCTCCCGGGATTACCTCTATTTCCTGACCGTACAAAATATATGGTCTCAAGTCTACATGCCTTCCGCTTATTCCCTCATCACAGAGAGTTGGAACTGTGGAAAGTGACAAAGTGGGCTGAGCGATGTAATTTGTCGGGTTATTTCTGACAAGTTCTCTGAATTTTGCATGCTCTTCCGGAGTTGCTTTTGGGCCGATCAGCATACCATAACCACCCGCTGCATTAGTTTCCTTTACTACCAATTCTTCTATGTGATCCAGCACGTATTGCCTATCCTCTTCTTCTCGGCATAGATACGTGGGTACATTATTCAAAATCGGTTCTTCATCCAAGTAGTATTTGATGATTTTAGGTACATAAGCATATACAGCTTTGTCATCAGCCACTCCAGTTCCAGGTGCATTCGCCAATGCGATATTGCCGGCTTTATAGGCTTCGAAAATACCAGGAATACCCAGCATAGAATCTGGATTGAAAATCTCTGGGTCCAAAAAGGTATCGTCGATTCTTCGGTAAAGTACATCTATTTGCTGTAACCCTTTGGTGGTTTGCATGTATACTTTTTTGTCCTCTACGATCAGATCCACTCCATTCACTAGTTCCACGCCCATTTGAAGAGCAAGATAGGAATGCTCGTAATAAGCAGAATTATATATACCTGGAGTCAATACACCAACTACAGGCTTTGGTTTTCCCGAAAGATTCTGAAGCATTCTCAGCAATTTCGTAGGATAGTTGGATACAGGCATTACACCCTTCTGATTAAAAATATCCGGATATACACGCTTGATAATTTCCCTACTTTCCAACATATAGGATACTCCCGAAGGACACCGAAGATTGTCCTCTAAAATATAGTATTCCCCATCCTTGGCCTTTACCAAATCCGTTCCGGTGATGTGGCACCATATACCCTTAGGTGGAGTGAGACCTATACATGGCTCCAAATAGTCCTTACTTTTCAAAATCAGTTCGGATGGGACAATTCCATCTTTGAGAATATTTCGCTCATTGTAAATATCCTGCAAAAACATATTCAGCGCCTTCGTTCGCTGCTTTAAGCCAGCCTCTAATTTCTGCCATTCTACATTTGGGATAATTCTTGGAATGATGTCCAAATGAAGAATTTTCTCCATCCCCTGATTGTCATGATAGACATTAAAAGTCATCCCCATCGAGCGCTGAGTCTGATTGGCAGAATGCTGAAGATGGTTCATCTTTCGTGAACTTGTCTTTTTCAAATGATGGTAAAACTCTTGGTAATGCTCTCTAACTTCACCCTCTCCAGAGATCATCTCATCGTAGTGCTCCCCTGCGTTGTATCCGTCGGTCTTCATAAGTTTATCTAAAATAAAACAAGCTTCAAAAAGATAGATGAAAAAGCGTAATTGTCAAAAATTTTATGAAAATAGGTTGAAATTTTTATCCAAATACAGATTTTAAGGATGTATTATTAAAATAATGATTCAATAATTATCAATTCCTCAATCACACCAAACCTTTCATCGGTCTTATGTTTCGCCATAAGTTAACTATTTATTCTTGGGTTAGATGCAAGGAATATCTGAACAGTTGATTAAAAAATTCTATTTTCGAGGCATGGTAAAGCGACTTTTAAAAATTCAGGATAGTGCTCTAGCTAAAAGAAATAGGATGTGGCGACAGATTAAAGATGGCCTTTTCATAGCTATAGGTGTTGTGATGGCAAGCATTGGATTGAAAGGTTTTTTACTACCAAACGGTTTCTTCGATGGAGGGGCTATGGGAATGTCACTCCTGCTGGAGATGCTTACTCCGATCAATCTTTCGGTATTGATAATTTTGGTTAACCTACCCTTCATATTCTTGGGCGCTCGGCAGGTTTCACTTCAGTTCGCTCTCAAAAGTGCTATAGCAATTTTTGGTTTGGCATTCTTGGTTCATTTTATTGAAGTCCCAGCTATCACCGCCGACAAATTACTGATTGCAGTCTTTGGTGGCTTCTTTCTGGGATCAGGGATTGGCTTTGCTATCCGGGGAGGAGCAGTAATTGATGGGACAGAGGTTTTGGCAATTTCTGTAAGTAGAAAATCCAGCTTGACCGTGGGAGATTTTATCACGGTATTCAATGTTTGTCTTTTTATTGTTGCTGCAATTTTCGTGGGTATAGAAACGGCCATGTACTCTATGCTTACCTATTTCTCTGCTTCCAAAACAGTGGATTTCATCATTAATGGTGTTGAAGAATACCTTGGCGTTATGATTATGTCTCCACAAAACGAGGACATCAAACAAATGATCTCCTATGATCTGGGTCGTGGGGTAACTGTTTTAAAATCAGATGGAGGCTATGGGAATAAGGCAAATGAAATGCCTGATAGAAAGGTACTTTTCTGTGTGATTACCCGGTTGGAAGTCACTAAGATGCTTGTTGAAATCAACAAAATCGACCCCAAAGCTTTTGTAATTCAATATCCGATCAAGGATACTAAAGGTGGGATGATTAAGAAGAGACCTCTTCACTAAAATTATCAATGTTCAATGGACAATTTTCAATTATCATGGGTTGATTTACTTGAACATTGATAATTGATAATTTATTGGGCCATATTCTTTCTTGTATTAAAAATGATCTTACCAAAAATCGCACAAAGCTCTTCAGATTCTTTTAGTAGCACATTTCGGTGAATAGTTTCACCAAATTTAGAATAGGTTAAAATCTTTAGTGTTGATCGGGATTCCTTCAATTCTTTTAAAACTATCCCATTTTTATGCATAAAGTCCTTTTTACTCTCAGCTCCCTGAGCTTCACCATAATTAAGACAAGCACCAGAAGCAGATCTTATCAATTGATTTCGCAAATGAAGCTCTGCAAAAGTATCTCCAAGTGAATTACAAAATTTAATCGTTTCACCAGCAAAACGAACCAACCGATCTTCTAAATCATATCTATTATCCATAAAATCCATTAAAAAAGCCCAATCGAATTTAATCCAATTGAGCCAATTTTTATTGATCAATTTTCAATGGTCAATAATTAATTTTCAAGGTTGAAGTCCTCAACACTTGTCCATTGAAACTTGAGTTTGAACTTTGATAATTTATGAAATCGTCGATCCGCTCGCCGTGCCTTCATGCGGCACCATCAGCTTCAGCTTGCCGTCTTTATCTTCTGCCATCAAAATCATTCCTTCAGAATCAATTCCCATCATTTTTCTTGGGGCCAAGTTGATCAACATAGTCACTTGCTTGCCAACCAAGAATTCCGGCTCAAAATGCTCTGCTACTCCACTAAGAACTGTTCTTTCTCCTAATCCAATATCTACTTTTAGTTTTAGCAATTTCTTTGACTTCGGCATTTTCTCTGCTTCCAAAATAGTCACCACCCGCATATCCAGCTTCGCAAAATCATCATAGGTGATTATCTCCTTCATTGGAGTCACAGGTGCATTTTCAGCTTCATTCATCTTCTTGGCATCTAATAGTTTTTGTACTTGTTTTTCTACGGTTACATCTTCTATCTTCTCAAATAGCAATCCCATCTCTCCTAGTGAATTTCCAGCATTCAGGATTTCGCTCTGACCAGCTTCAGACCAATTTATTTTTTCCATACCAAAAAGATCCACCAGTTTCCCGGCAGTAAAAGGCAAGAATGGCTCAGACACAATCGCCAGATTTGCTGCGATATTTAAGGCAATATTGAGTATTGTCTCAGTGCGGGTTTCGTCAGTTTTAATGACTTTCCAAGGCTCAGTATCAGCCAAGTATTTGTTCCCCAATCGAGCCAATTCCATCACGATGCTCAAAGCCTCACGGAATCTATAGCGCTCAATGGATGCGGCGATTTTCTCAGGGAATTCCGCCAACGCATCCAATATCTCCTGATCATAACCTGTTACTTCTCCTCGATGCGGGATTATACCCTGATAATATTTATGTGTCAAAACCACAGCACGATTCACGAAATTCCCGTAGATGGCCACCAGTTCTGAGTTATTTCTAGTCTGGAAATCCTTCCAGGTAAAGTCATTATCCTTAGTCTCAGGCGCATTGGCAGTCAGCACATAGCGAAGTACATCCTGCTTACCTCTAAACTCCTCTAAATACTCATGAAGCCAAACCGCCCAGTTTCTTGAAGTGGAAATCTTATCCCCTTCCAGATTTAAAAACTCATTTGCAGGCACATTATCCGGGAGGATATAGTCGCCATGTGTTTTTAGAATTGCCGGAAAAATAATGCAGTGGAACACTATGTTATCCTTTCCGATAAAGTGAACCAGCTTGGTATCCTGATCTTTCCAGTACGGCTGCCAATCAATACCCTTTTCTGCAGCCCATTCCTTCGTAGAAGATATATATCCTATAGGAGCATCAAACCAAACATAAAGCACTTTTCCTTCAGCATCCTGTAAAGGAACTTTGATGCCCCAGTCCAAATCTCTAGTCATTGATCTGGCTTGAAGACCTTCTCCAGCTTCCAGCCAAGAACGGCACTGTCCAAGCACATTGTTTTTCCAATCCTCCGCATGGTCTTCCAAAATCCACTTTTTAAGGAAATTTTGATACCTCGCCAAGTCCAAAAACCAATGCTTAGTCTCTTTTAAGACAGGAGTTCTACCGCTAAGTTTTGATTTTGGGTTGATTAGTTCTGTCGGGCTCAGAGAGCTGCCACACTTCTCACATTGATCTCCATACGCATTAGGATTGCCACATTTTGGGCAGGTACCTTCTATGTATCGATCCGCCAAAAACTGATTGGCTTCCTCGTCATAGTACTGCTCTGTACTTTGCTCCAGAAACTCACCTTTTTCATACAGATCCTTGAAAAATCCCTGTGCTGTCTCATGATGGATAGGCGCTGAAGTTCGGGAATAATGATCAAAACTGATCCCAAATTCCTGAAAGCTACCCTTCATGATTTGATGATAGTGATCTACTACTTCCTGAGGCGTTTTCCCTTCCTTTTTTGCTTTGATAGTAATCGCTACTCCGTGCTCATCCGAGCCACAGATATATGCCACGTCTTTGCCTAAGCTGCGCAAATAGCGCACGTAAATATCTGATGGAATGTAGCATCCTGCCAAATGACCTATGTGAAGCGGTCCGTTGGCGTAAGGTAGCGCGGAAGTGACTATATATCTTTTGAAGTGCTTATTGCTCATGATCAATCTAAGATTCGAAATAGTAAACCCTGCTTTGAAAAATAAAATTCAATGCAGGATCAGGGCGCAAAGATAGGAAAATCAGGCTTAGGCTACCTTAGGCATTTGCAAATTCATTGCGGGCTTCTTCAGTCAAAATCCCATTATAAATAATCGTAATCGCCTGGTCGTAGATATCTGCAGGAGGAATCTTCATCCCATTTTGAATAGATTCAGGAAACTTGCTGATGAACTTTGGATCCATAAGAGATTGTATGGCAGCGGCATACAGCATCACTACTAGATTGATATTTACGGTAGGATTAACCAATCCTTCTTTTACGCCCTGCTCCAACAATTGCTTGAAACGTGTATAGGCGGACTCGTTGATATACTGCGCAAGCCCCTCCCAGATTTCAGGAGTATACTCCCGCAAGTCTTCAAAAAGCCCCGGATTAATTGGGCCAAGTAAGGAAGCCATTACAGATAAGGTGGATTTGAGCTTTAGAGGAAAGGATATATATCGATTATCTACAATTGCCTCCACTTTGGCTGTGAGCTTGGTTTTGGCAACTTCAAAAGAAGCAGCTAGCAACTCAAATTTCCCAGGATAATATTTATAAAGTGTCTTTTTACTTATCCCCAGTAATTTGGCTATATCATCCATGGTGGTATGCCTATAGCCTTTTTCCAGAAAAAGCTTGTAAGCTGCATCCAGAATTTTGCTTTCTATAGTGGCTTTATTAGGCATTGGTAAATGAGAATAGATCGGATTGCAAAGGTTTGAAATTAAAAAAGGATAATCCAAAAATAATAAGGAGGAAGACAGAAGACGGGAACCCGGAATCATGGAAAAGCACTACCAATAACCCTTCCTTTTCTTCCCAATCTCTGCGACTTTGCCGTAAGTATCTATTATTTTTACAAGCCCTAATTTTTCTAAAAAGCCCATGAATCCACAGGAAGCCGAAAAGCGAATTGCCCAACTCACCCAGGAAATCAACTACCACAACAATCGCTATTATCAGGAAAGTAGTCCTGAGATCTCTGACTATGCGTTCGATAAGCTTTTGGAAGAATTGATCGCTTTGGAAACAAGCTTCCCGGATTTACTTGATCCCGACAGCCCAAGCCAACGTGTAGGCGGCACAATCACCAAAGAGTTTCAAACGGTGGAGCACAGCACTAAAATGCTTTCTCTTGGAAACACATATTCAGTAGAAGAGCTGATAGCCTTTGACGAACGTGTAGTGAAGGGGCTTGGACATCACGTGTTCGAGTATTTCTGTGAGATGAAATTTGACGGTGTTGCCATCTCTTTGGTCTATGAAAATGGTCGATTAATTAGGGCAGTCACACGGGGCGATGGATATCGAGGCGACGATGTCACTGCTAATGTGCGTACGATCCGTAATATCCCTTTGGAAGTAAAAGGTGATAACATTCCATCAAAATTCGAAGTGCGGGGAGAGATCTTCTTGCCATTAAAGGAGTTTCTTAAAATAAATGCTGAACGTGATGCAGCTGGGGATGCCCTACTCGCCAACCCAAGGAATGCTGCTTCGGGAACTCTAAAAATGCAAGACTCCTCTGTAGTTGCCAAGCGAAGATTGAATTGCTATTTCTATCAGTTGCTGGGTGACGAGCTCAGTGTGAATACGCATTCCGAAGCGATTTCCCTCATAGAAAAATGGGGATTCAATGTCTCCCAGACCTATAGAAAAGTCAATAACATTCAGGAGGTAATCCAATACATAGAAGACTGGAAAGAGAAGCGCTTTTCTCTTCCTGTAGATACCGACGGAGTGGTTCTGAAAGTTAATAATTACGATCAACGTGAGGAACTGGGCTTTACTGCCAAAAATCCACGCTGGGCGATTGCCTATAAATATAAGGCTGAAAGCGCTGAGACGGAATTGCTTTCTGTGACTTACCAAGTAGGGAGAACCGGAGCGATCACTCCAGTCGCAAATCTTTCTCCCGTGAGTTTGGCGGGAACCACAGTAAAACGTGCCTCTCTTCATAACGCCAATGAAATTGAGCGCTTGGATTTGCACGAAGGTGATTTTGTTTTTGTGGAAAAAGGAGGAGAAATAATCCCAAAGATCACTGCAGTAAATCCAGAAAGAAGAAGTACCGAAGCAAAACCTATTGCTTACATCACACGCTGCCCGGAATGTGACACCGAACTGGAGCGCAAGGAAAGCGAAGCCAAGCACTATTGCCCCAATGCCGAATCCTGCCCTCCTCAAGTATTGGGAAGGATAGAGCATTTTGTGCATAAACGTGCAATGGACATAGATTCCATGGGAACAGAGCGAATTAGAGCATTGATCGATCAGGGATTCATCACAGATCCAGCAGATATCTATGAGTTGGAAGGAAGAAAAGAAGAATTACTTGGTCTTGAGATGTCTCAGGATCAATATGAAACTGAGGGCGATGGCATTCTCTATATCACCTTGGAGAAAGCACTTTATGCCATAACAGAAGGCTTGACTTTCAAACAAGTTCATGATTTTCTTTCCGAAAACAATGAATTGCCACTTGCACAAATGCTTAAAGCATTTCAGGATCATATCAGAAAATTGAAGAAGAAAGTCCCTTCGAATACTGCGATGATCGATTATCTAATTTCAAATCTAAACGGTCACAACCTTCCCAAACTCGAAGATTACCTCCCTGTGGCGGTGGTGTTAGATCTTTTCCTCAGTAGAAAAGTGGATTTTCAACAGGTACTTGAAGTCAGCAAAAAAGAAGGAACTGTCCATGGCATTTTACTAAAGCTCAACTTAGGCCTCAATCAGGAACTAACTGATCGGATCAAAAAACTTAAAGCCAATACCTTTCAGGACGGAGTCATTAAAAATATGATGGAAGGAATTTCCGCCTCCAAAAATCAACCTTTCGAAAAGGTACTTTTCGCTTTGGGAATCAGGAATATTGGTGAGAACACCGCTCAGCTCCTTGCAAGACATTTTGGTACTATAGAAAAATTAGAAGCTGCCACATCTGAACAGTTATTGGATATCAACGGAGTGGGTGAAACGCTAGTCCATAGTATTCAAGACTTCTTTGCCCAACAAAAGAATCAAGAGATCATCGCTCGGCTCAAAAGCTCTGGATTGAAATTCGAAGTGGATGAATCTGAATCAAAACAACTCGGAAATTCATTGGAAGGCAAACGCATTCTGGCCAGTGGTAAACTGGTTCATTTCAAGCGTGATGAAATAAAAGATGCGGTAATTGCACATGGAGGCCAGTATATTTCCTCTGTATCCAAAAATCTGGACTTCATAATCGAAGGTGAAGACATGGGGCCAAGCAAAAAAGAAAAAGCCCAAAAGCTCGGCGTTCCGATGATTAGCGAAGATGAGTTTTTGAAGATGATAGGTGGGGGCGAATAATCATGGTTTTTTAAAGAACATATCATCCTCCCAAGAATCAGGATTGTTGATTATGTAATTTGAGATTTTAAAATGCGATTTCTCATTTTTGATTACATGGTCATGGAAACTCCTCTGCCAAACATTGTAAATATCAGTATTTGTGCGATGCCATTTGGTCACCCCTATTTTATATCCTCTTACGATCGACCCTATTGTTCTTGAAGGCGATTTGAATTCTGCAGTTTGTGGCTGTAGGGGCGAATCAACATTCGCCCTTTGCGGTTCATTGAAAGAAAGTTTATCCGCTGGTAGAGAATCAACAATTTCAATAATCCCATGAATGTGATTGGGCATCACAACAAATTCATGTAGAACAACTTCTGGATAATGACACGGTATTTGTGACCAACCATTTTGAGCCACACGACCAGATTGGCTTAGATGCATGATTTGTTCTTTGCCTGTTTTCAAAATTTCCCCAAAAAAACATTCTCGCTTATAGCAGCAAATTGTAATAAAATATAGAGCAGATTTAGAATAATAATATCCCTTTAATCTGACGGATCGACGATGATGCAAATTAGGATTGTATTTCATGATCGCTAAAAATTCGGTAATTAACACTTCTAAAAAATCATATTAAATATAACTAAAATCAATTTCCACATGATGGGTAGGAGCGAATAATCATTCGTCCTAGCAGAATAATGGTTGAGATTGATTCTGGGCGAATATTGATTCGCCCCTACATCAAACCCTTTTTTTCCAAAAACTGAATGTCAATTCCTATCATCCCATTATCTTTAGCCTCCCAAACCTTATACCCATGCAGCAACTTAAAGGAACCGGCGTAGCCCTTGTCACTCCATTTCATGATGATTACTCTATTGATTTTGATGGGTTAAAACGTCTAATCGATCACGTAATTGAAGGCGGGGTGGATTATTTGGTGGTTTTGGGAACTACAGGCGAGACTGTTACGCTCTCCTCTTCTGAGAAAAAACAGGTACTTAATGCCTGTCTCGAATATAATAATGGCCGTGTACCTGTAGTTTACGGCATGGGTGGAAACAATACCATGTCCGTCTTAAGTGATATTGCCAACACTGATTTCTCCGGTATCACTGCTGTTCTTTCTGTCAGTCCTTATTACAACAAACCTTCTCAAGCGGGGATAATTGCCCATTACAAAGCTATTGCTGATGCATGTCCTGTTCCTGTAATTCTTTACAATGTTCCAGGCAGAACCATGTCTAACATCACTGCGGAAACCACCTTGAGTCTTGCTGAACATTCCAACATCATCGGCATGAAAGAGGCTAGTGGCAACTTGGAGCAATGCATGCAGATCGCTGCTAAAATGCCGAAAGAATTCTTGCTAATTTCAGGCGATGATCTTATGACCAAAGCTTTGTATAGCATTGGCGGATCAGGAATTATTTCAGTGATGGCAAATGCGCTACCTGCAACTTTTAAAGCCCTATGCCATGGCTCAGAGGAAGAAAGTCTGAAAGCAGCATTCTCACTTCTGCCTTTGAACAGTCTCATGTATGAGGAAAGCAATCCTGTCGGTATTAAGAACTTGCTTTGTCACATGGGAATTTGCGATGACCAGGTAAGACTTCCCATGCTACGTGCAAGTTTAGGTCTAAACCAAAAGATCAAAGCTGAATTCCAAAAACTCAAGTAAGCATGCAAAATGCCAGATCAATATCCGAACTCAACCGGCTGATCCAACAGGCCCTGGAGACGGAATTAGATCCGGTGATTTGGGTCATTGGTGAAATCGCTGATTTCAGGCAAGCCCCTCAGGGACATGCTTATTTTGAATTGGTAGAAAAGCAAGGCAATACAGTCCAAGCAAAAATCAAGGCAAACCTGTGGTCTTTTGCCTACAGAGCTGTTGCAGCTAGATTTGAATCCATTACTGGCTCTAGCATCAAAAACGGCATGAAAGTGCTAGCACAAGTTGCGGTAAACTTCCACCCTGTATATGGATTAAGTATCAACGTAAAGGATATTGACCCTTCTTTTTCTTTGGGAGAAAGAGCAAGAATTCGTCAAGAAACAATAGACCGACTTACCCAAGAGGGTTTAATACGCCTCAACGGAAGACACCTTCTGCCTGCAGTTATTCAGAAAATTGCGATTATCAGCAGTCCAACAGCTGCTGGCTATGGTGACTTTGTCAATCAACTTGAGAATAATTCCTACGGATACCAGGTCTATCACAAGCTTTTCCCCTCAGCAATGCAGGGAAATGAAGCGGTAGCATCTTTGATAAGAAGTCTGGAACAGATAGAAGCAATAAAGGAGGAATTGGAAATAGAAGCCGTGGTGATAATCCGAGGTGGTGGCGCCCAATTGGACTTGGATTGCTTTGATGATTACAGGCTTGCTTTCAAAATAGCTAACTTTTATTTGCCAGTTCTCACAGGAATCGGACATGAACGGGATGAAAGTATCGCAGATTTGGTTGCACACACCAAATTGAAAACACCAACTGCAGTGGCGGAATTTTTACTTTCAGGATTCAGGGAATTTGAAGAAAATCTTGGTTTGGCAATGCTTAGATTAGATCGGGCTACCCGTCAAAAACTTAACGAAGAACACACACGGATACAGCAAATAGCTCATCAAGTCAAGGCACTTTCAGAAAGTCGCCTTAAACTGGAATCTGAGAAAGTGAATTCCTCTATTAACAGAATTCGAATTTCCGGTAAAAACATCCTGCAGATCCAGAAAAATGTATTGGATTCTTTTGAGAAAAATATGAAACGAGGACTTGATCGTTTTTTGCAAAAGCAAAGTCAAAATCTGGATACAAAGGAAACTTTGCTTCGACAGTTGAATCCAGAGACTATTTTAGCAAGAGGCTACACCCGAACGGAAATCAATGGAAAGCCAATCAATATTGCAAAAATCCAACTTGGAGATGAATTGGAGACACAGACATCCAGAAATAAGATTAAAAGTACAATCACACAAATTGAGGAAAAATGAGCGAGCTTAACTATAATGAATCATTGATCCGTCTGGAAACCATTCTAACGGAACTTGAAGAAGGAAAAAAAAGTGTGGATGAACTTTCTGAGCTTGTAAAAGAGGCTGCCGGGCTAGTAAAAGTTTGTAGGAACAAATTAAAAACTACAGAGGAAGAAATTAAAAAAGCATTCGAAGAAGCCTGATTTTTTGTATTTACCATACTAATTTTGGCATTTCTCTGTTTTGAATATAATTCCAAACAGGGTATTGGCATATTTGTTGCCAATTTTGCATCAAGTCATTAAGTAAGTGCATTTCACCCAAATAGACTTAGCAATTATGTCAAAACCATTCAATTTCTTCTTAGGGGTTTTCCTGCTTTTTGCAAGCACGGATATGTTTGCCCAAAGCTTTTATAAAGACAGGCAATCGAGAGACATTATACTCAGCGTCGGTGTGGGGCCATCCTTTTCATATCTTGATAACGGAGGCCAATACAGATCATTAAACTTTGAAATCAAGCCTTCGGTATCTGTCGCATTGAATAAAAAGCTTACCGATATGTTTGAGATAAGAGCTACAGGTGGAGTCCAATGGATTTCCAGCGGTGGTAATCCCAGCAATGATGTAATGGATTTTTGGACTGCAAATAATTCCTCATTTACTGCCGTAGGTTCTATTTACTACTTTGATATAATGCCAAGCATTTATATCATCCCTTTTGGTCATCACATGAATAGAAGCATGTTTAATTTTTACGGAGGATTAGGGCTCGGAGTGATGCATGCAAGTACAGATCAAACCAAATCCTACAGTATAGATGAAGTTCCCCAGCGCGTTAAAAGAACAACTGGATATATACCAGTGAGAGGTGGGGTTACCTATACGCTTGGTGCAAATTCTGATATTGCATTAGAAGGAACTTTACTGGCAACTTTCACTGATACTATCGATGGGAATGCAGGATTTAACAAATTTGGAGACCACTTTATCCAGGGTCAGGTAGTGTATAGAAGATACTTTTTCTCAAAATATAAGGATTAAACATCAACTACATCCTTGCAAATATTGCGAGTAGTTTTGCTATAAATGACCTGATTAAATGAAAAACTAAGTAGTAACTTCCAAGAACTTTCTTGGTACCGAGATCAATAAATTCTGATAGATACCCGGAATTCTAATTAGAAAATAATCCTGATTTCCTTTTTCGATAACTTCCCCAGTCATATTCTGAAGTGGTCCACCTATTACCTTTACTTTTTCACCAGGATCTATTTCTGACCCGTCAGATTCTACCCCTACCCCTGTCTCTATTACTCTCTTGATGATATCCAGATCCTCTTCCCGCACGGTAGCATGCTGACCGGAAAAGTGGACAAATTTCACCGCCCCTGGTACCTGAAGACACTCCCACAATTGATTTCGCCTAGTCTTTACGAATACATATCCGTTGAACATGGCTCTCTTGACCTTCTTTTTGCGGTCAGACCATTGACGAAGCTCCTCGATCATCGGAAGATAAACTTCCCATCCCTTTTCAATCAACCGATCAGCCACTTTCTTCTCTGACCGTGAAGCAGTGTACATCACATACCACTTTAAATCTTCCATTTTGCTCGTATATTTTGGGGAGGCGAACTTACAAATTCCAAGCTGGAAAGGGAAAAATAACCTTCACTAAAAAACAAAAAACCTCCGAGACATAGCCCCGGAGGTTTTAACAAAAAAAACCACCAACCTTAATCCAATCAAGATCGAAGTTTGCTGATTCTCATGTTGAGTTTATCTGCCAACAAATACATGACTGGTACTATAACTAACGTAAGGAAGGTTGCAAAGGTTAACCCGAATATTACAGTCCAAGCCATTGGTCCCCAAAAAGCTGCGTTATCCCCTCCTACATAAAATTGAGGGTCAAAAGAACTTAGCAAACTTCCAAAATTTATATTCATACCTATTGCCAGTGGAACCAATCCAAGCACAGTAGTGATGGCTGTGAGCAATACCGGTCTCAATCTTGTCTTTCCTGATTCCACTATACTTGCGATCATCAGGTCAAATGGTAAATGATCCTTAGGCCCCATTCCCAACTCGTCTCTTTTTCTCTCACGAACAAGATTCGTATAATCTATCAATACAATTGCATTGTTCACTACCACTCCTGCCAGCGAAATAATCCCTATACCGGTCATAATCACGACGAAATCCATATTGAAAATCACAAGTCCCAAGAATACTCCAATAGTACTCAGAACTACAGAAGCCATGATAATGAATGGGGTAGTCACCGAGTTAAACTGCGCCACTATAATCAGAAAGATTAAGGAGACTGCTATACCCAATGCGCCCAATAAGAAGTCCATGGACTTTTGTTGCTCCTCCTGCTCACCTGTGTATTTTACAGAGATCCCGTCAGGCACTTCATAGTTTTGAAGAGCTGCCTGCACCTGGGAGTTCACGGCAGTTGGATTGTAGCCATCCAGCACATTCGAATAAATAGTAATCGCTTTCTCCAGATCCTTTCTCTTCACCGAACCATAAGTGGATCCGTATTTCACATCTGCCACCGCTGAGATCGGCACTTCACGCTTCTCTCCAAACTTATCCCTGAATCCAATTTTCTTATTTACAAGTGTATTGATGTCATATCTAAATCCTTCTTTCAAACGAAGTTGAATAGGATAGTCATCCTCGCCTTCTTTATACTTGGAAACTTCCAACCCAAAAAGGGCTGTGCGGAGATCCGTAGCAATCTCTGAGCTCGACAGTCCAAATCTTCTGGCCTTGTCCCTGTCGATATCCAAAATCACCTCAGGATTACCCAAAGAAAGATCCGACTTCAATTCCTCTACTCCCGCAATATTTTGATTATTAAGATATTCTCTTGTTTTATTTACAAAGGATATCAACTGATCGTAATCCTCGCCTGTAAATTCAAGATTGATAGCTTTTCCTACCGGAGGTCCATTACTTTGCTTATCCACGGTCACTAATACCCCGGGATATTTCTCGGTAAGCTCACGGACCTTTTCCATCGCACCGTTGGTATTTATACCTTGCCGGTCTATATAATCAACAAAGCCTATGGTAATTTTAGCCTTGTGTGGGGTAGGCTGGTTACTTGATCCTTCCATAGGATCTCCTGTGCCTTCACCTACCTGTGTGATGACAGACTCCAAAATACCTTTATAGTCATCAAGTGCCACCATGAGTTCATCTTCCATCCCATCCACAAATTCATTTGTAGCCTCAATGTCCGTCCCTATAGGGAATTCGATAAATACATTGACTAACTGCGGTTGGTTATCAGGAAAAAATAAGACTTCAGGAGCTCTTACGCCCAGCAGTACCACAGAAAGAATCAATAGCATAAATGTACCGACGAGGAATTTCATTGGCTTTTTGCCATTCAATGCATAGATCAATATGGACTCATACATATTCTCCAATTTGACCAAAAACACCGTCTGAAACCATCTGATAGCTCTACGCAAAAGGAAGACGTTAAAGGCGGTCAGCACACAAGCGATCAGCATTAAGGTACCTAAAGCCGTCCAGCCAACTAAGTAAAATAGAGCCGATAAAATCAGGAATATTCCTGCTACGATAATGGATTTCTGCTTAGGCTTATTTTTACTGATATCCTCCACTTTCATAAAAATGGCAGTCAATACAGGATTGATGACCAACGCCACAAAAAGCGAGGAAGAGAGCACGATAATCAAAGTGATTGGGAGGAATTTCATAAACTCTCCCACGATATCCTTCCAAAATGCTAAAGGTAGAAACGCCGCCAGTGTAGTAGCTGTGGAGGTAATAATCGGCCATGCGACTTCTCCTACCCCCTCTTTAGCTGCCTGCACCGCATCCTTCCCTTCAGACATTAATCTATAGATATTCTCCACCACCACGATTCCGTTGTCCACCAACATCCCAAGTGCTAGAATCAGTGAGAAAAGCACCATTAGGTTAAGCGTAATACCAAAAGCATTCAAAATCAGGAATGAAATAAACATCGAAAGAGGTATCGCAATACCCACGAACAATGCATTTCTAAATCCAAGGAAAAACATCAAAACCAACACCACTAGAATCACCCCGAAGATGATTGAGTTTTCCAGGTCACTTACCTGGAGCCTCGTCTGCTTTGACTGGTCATTGGTGATGGTGATCTCCAGATCAGGAGGAAAGCGATTTGCTTTAGTCTTCTGGATTATTTCCTTGATTTTATCAGCAGCATAAAGCAAATTTTCACCACTTCGTTTTACCACGTTGATCGTGACTACCGGTAGGTTTTTACTTCTTGCATAGCTAGTCCGCTCTTTATAGGTATCCTTTACTTCGGCAACATCACGGAGATATACGATTTTCTGGTTATCGGTTTTGACGATTATGTTCAGAATATCCATGGGATCCGTAAATTCCCCATCTACACGTAATGTGCGCTGAAAATCTCCTGAGCGAATATTTCCACCCGAAATGGTCACATTTTCTGTTTGTACGGCAGTAGCAATATCATTGAAACTCACCCCCACAGATTCCATTTTATAGGGATCTGCATTGATCTGAATTTCTCTTTCCACCGTTCCTGCCAGATCAGCTTTTGATATTTCGGCAAGTTTTTCGATTTCATCCTCCAGGTATTCACCGAATTTCTTCAGCTCTGCCTCAGAGTAATTACCCGAAATATTCACGTTCATAATCGGGAAATCTGAAGTATTGATTTCCACTACATTTGGATCCTGATCCAGATCAGAAGGCAACTCACTCTTTGACTTATCCACTGCATCCTTCACATCCTGAATCGCTTTGGAAATCTCTACTCCAGGATTAAACTCAATTACTATAGAGGAAAAATCCTGCACTGAGGTAGAAGTGATATCCTTGATGTCATTCAGCGACTTCAGCTCCTTTTCGATAGGTCTGGTGATGAGGTTCTCCATATCCACCGGCGAGTTACCAGGGTATGGTGTTCCTACATATACCGTAGGGATTACGATTTCAGGAAAGCTCTCCTTGGGCATATTGCGATAAGCACTTAAGCCTAAAAAAGTAATGATCAGTGTCAGAATCACAACGGAGGTAGAATTATCCACAGACATGCTGGATAACCCAAACTCACGCGTTTTTATAGGTTTTTGATTTTCCGCCATCTTATTACAGCTGAGCTATGTTCACACTAAAATTATCTCCCACTTCACGGAATCCCTTGTCCACAAGAACTTCATCGCCTTGTAGGCCTTCCAGGATCTCTGTCTCCTTATCAAAGGTCTTCCCTCTTTCTACATATTTCTTCTTCGCCGTGCCATCTTCCACTACAAAAAGGTAATCCCCCCTATTATCACTTAGAATCAAGTATCCCGGTACAATCACAGCCTCATTGTTTTCGTAATCCTGAATTTTCAGGACAGAAATCATATTAGGCTTCACCATTTGCATTCTCGGCAGATACACTTCCACCTTGAAAGTCCTGTTATTAGGATTGATGATCGCGCCTACAGCCGATACTTTTGTTTGGATTTCCTCATTGATTGATGGAAAACTGACATCAACTGAATCTCCCTTTGTAAGCACACCCACATAAGACTCAGAAATATCTGCTTCAATGAACAAATCACTCTCTCCTACAAACTGAAACATTGCTGCACCAGGCTGCACCAGTTCCCCCAATCTTACCTGAACGGTTTCTATTGTTCCTGAAAAAGGCGCTCGGATTACCCCTTTGGCAAGTTCCGTTCTGGCGCTGGCCAAACTTCTCTCCAAGCCTTCTTTTCGGTTCTTCGCCTCCAGGAATTGCACTTCTGTACCTATCTTCTGGTTCCAAAGTCTCTCCTGCTTTTCAAACAACGTGTTGGCAAGATCCATGGTGTTCTCCAGCTCTTCGATAGATCGCTGAATGGATTCAGTGTCTATTCGTGCCAGCACCTGACCCTTTTCCACTCTCATGCCTTCGATAGCAGGTATTTCTAGGATCCTACCGGAAGTTTCAGCACTGATGCTTACATTTTTCTTAGAAAGCACAGACCCTGTCACCTCCACATAATGCTCAAACCTTCCTTTTTTAGCTTTTGCTGTGGTGATGAGGATCGATTTATGATTTTGCTTCGCAAATTCGGGGTCAAGGTTGATCAGTTCAGCCTCCAGTTCCTTTATCTGATTATTTATTTCGTTGGATTCGGTTTTTAGCTTTTCCAATTCAGCTTTTTTAGCCTCCACCCCTTCTTCCGTAGCACAGGCAAAAGCGGCAAAGGTCAGTGCGAATAGTGGTAAAAATTTATAGGTTGCTTTCATATGAATATTATTTTTCTTTTAGAGGCATCCCGAATTTATCGGGTGGAATTTTGCATTGTCCAATCAACTTGATGTAATGTTCTGACGCTGCTCGATTTTTATGATGTTTGATATTGTGGTTCCTTAATAAATCCCGTTCTGGGAGCCGAATTTTGGGTTAATCAATTATTTGTTCCTTTAAAATCCCTAAGGCTTTTTCCAAGTCTACTTTGGAAATCAAGCCATCATATAGTGCACCTAGGTAATTGATTTCTGATTCTATCAAAGCGGCATCAGCCTCCACCACCTCCAAATTGGAGCCCACACCTTCGTTATATTTGATTTTGGAGATATCATAAACTTCCTGAGCCAACGTCATGCTTTCCCGCTGTACCGCAAGAACTTCAAGATCGTTAGCCAGGTTCTGCTTGGCCTGATAGATCTCCAATTGTATATTTTGCCCTAAGTAGAACCTTTGATTTTCCAACTGCTGCAGTTGAATTCTATTGCGTTGAATTCTAGCACTTTTTGAGAGTCCGTCGAAAATCGGAATATTCAAAGACACCCCTATCATTGAAGAACTAAACCAATTTATAGGTTTAAATAGCGTATTAAATGAATCACCTGCCCCTGATCTGGTGAAGTTCGCACTCAGGTCAAGTGTGGGAATATATTGTGAGGTATTGTACTTCAGGTCCAGTTGAGTCAACTCAAGGTTTGTTTCCAGCTGATCCATTTCCACCCGATGAGAACCTTCCATCATCTGAAGTGCTGCCAGATCCTCTTCGGGATTCAGTTCAGCTAAGGTCTCGGTAATGACGATATCGTAATTCTTCGGAAGCCCGAGTTGAATTTTCAGCAACTGCTTAGAAATATCATAGGCTGTCACGCTTCTCTTCAATTGTGAAAATGTATTGTTTCGCTGAACCTGGATTCTAGACACTTCTATTTTCTCTGAAAATCCAGCCTCATTCATAGCTTTGGTCTCTTCCAATAAGGAATCAATTCTGGTGAGATTTGCCTGCGAAAGCTTAATACGCTCCGCGTTAACTAAAACTCCGAAATAAGCTTTCTTTACGTTTTCGATTACGTCGTTTTCCGCCTTGGTTTTGTCGTATTCAGTCAAGGCTTTGTACGTCTTAGCGGCACGAAGACCCACAAAGAAGGAACCATCAAAGATCATCTGGGTCAAATTCACCCCGGCATTAGCAGAGTAGTTAACACCAAATCTTGCTGGGATTACATCAGAAGGATTGCTAGGATCACCAAACGGTGGTTCATTGGGCAAAAACACCACTTGTACCAATGGATTGTAATTTATCCCAACAGTTCCATTAATCTGAGGCAGACCAGCTGCACCCTCTTCCTTGATAGTAGTCTGCGAAATCATCACTTCTAACCTAGCATTCTTCGCATCCACATTATTTTCCAAGGCGTACTCCAACGTCTCCTTGAGATTGAGCTGCAGGACCTCCACCGGAGCCACCTCTTGGGCATATATCTCAGTCCTGATCAAGATCAAGGCTAAAATTGCAGCAAAATAAATCTTCATTTTAAACATCATTATATTCTAAAAAAGGATCCTGTATTTTAATAGTTAAGTAATTAGAAAATTTCCCCTTGTGGATTAATTTGAATTATGCTTTTGCAGATAAGATTGTCTGCCTTTTTCGGTAAAGATTCCGTGTAGAAAATGATCCAGCACAGACACCTGCAATTCCATCAGGTTAAAATCAGAATTCCTGAAATTCACCAAATCAAAGCCGGCACTTATCTGATCCACTCTCATCTTGGCTAGTATCGGTGAATTTATTTCGGGACGAAAGTAACCCAGTTCCTTGCCTCTTTCAAGTACATTGACAAGATCTGTCTCAATAACTTCTGCTCTATACCTTTCAAACAACTCCCAGGTATCCGGGAAATAGCGTTGAATCTCCATAATTACCAAAGGATTCATCTTTCCCATTCTTTCCCTGACCATTTTGGATGTGTACACTAAGTGCTCTATGACTCCATCTCCGGTATCCAGAAAAGATTGTAGACTTTGGCAATCCTGCTCCAACACGGTGGAAAAAGCAACTTTTACCAGCTCTTTTTTATCTTTAAACTCCTGGTAAATAGTTTTTTTCGAAATCCCGGCAAGCCTGGCAATATCCTCCATGGTCACTATTCTCACACCGTAACTGCTAAATTGCTCTATAGCTACCTCCAAGATCTTTTGTTTCATATCATCTCCACTCCTAGATTATTAATTAAGGGTGTAATATTACGGAAACTTTCAAAACTCACAAAGTTTCCTGTGTATCATTTCCGAACAATATTTGGCGTTAACAAAAAAATAATATAGAAAAATGTGCGAAAATGAACATATAGCTTAAATTTTGGAATTATCAGTGGGGAAGATTTAGAAGAAAGGCATTAGACTTGAGATATTAGATATAAGACATTAGACACAAGATTTGAGATCAAATCACCAGTAATCAAGAATAATTATCGGCGTTATGTGAGAAGTAAATTATGACCACAGAAGCAATCTCCTGTCAGACTGAGCGTAGTCGAAGTCCAGTCAAACAATTTTGAGCACTGACAAACTGCCACTGTGCACTGCCATTGACCCACAGTAATGAAGTCTCCTGACTTCTATTTCAAATACAACCCATAGTGGTCTGAAGACTGCATCATTTCAGGCACAACTCATGAGACTTGCGCCCCGCTATTGAATCAGAATTACATCAATCAACTTTTCTGGTAAACCTGCATAGCTCGATGCACTGCTATAAACATAATCCTCTGCTGAATACACCAATCCAGAAACTACTGGGTTCAGGTGTATGTAATTGAGACATCTACTTATCCTTTCATTTGTATTTAGCTCAATCGGATGATTATGTTGTTGCCATAATTGAAAATTCATATTGTTTGAGTTTTTTGCTCCCGCTTTCCTAAAATGATCAAGCAAAAACTCTTTCCTACTTTCATCTTGGCTGGCCTTAATAGAATTAAGAATTTCTGTCGCAGTAAACTTTTTGAAGTCACGTATAATAGCCTCGATGGTTGGTTCACTGCTTCTTCCAATGATCAAATGAATATGGCTTGGCATGATGCAATATGCACACAAGTCCAAGCCTTTATTGTTTTGGCAGTATTTTAAAGAATCTATCAGAATATCTCTATAGATTTTTCTAGTAAAGAGATCTATCCATTCTACTACAGTAAAAGTGACAAAATATAGTTTCTCTTGATCTCTGATTTTGTATTTTCTGCTCATCTAAAAAATCATATGGCTACTACTAGTAAGTTACTTAAAAGTGAAATATATATTTTAAGAATTAGTTAATAAAATCGGGCTGAGTCTGGTTCAAGTCTATTGACTTGGACCACCATAATGAAGTCTCCTGACTTCTATGTTAATTTTAAACCATAGCAGTCTGAAGACTGCATTATTACAGGCACAAGCCTGCCTGCTGCAGGCAGGTCTGAAGACTTGCGCCAATCAAGACGTGCGCCAGTCAAGTACTACCACTGTGCACTGCGACTGAACAGTATATTTTTCAATCTTTCAATTTTCAAATTTTTCAATCTACCCCCCAAATGCTTACCTTTGCAACTTACCAGCCAAAGGACATGATTTTCTTCTTTGAATCCCCTCTAAAAACCGTTTACGCTGTACAATCCCCACAACCTTTCGCACCCGAAGACCTAGAAAAGCTGACTTGGCTTTTCGGTGGAGCTACAGCCATCAACACACCATCACTTTCCGGAAAATACTCAGGACCCCGCAAGGAAATGATCACTCCATGGTCAACCAACGCTGTGGAAATCTCTGCAAACATGGGAATTCTAGGAGTTGTCCGAATCGAGGAGTTCTTCCCACTAAACGAAGGTGACACCATCGACCCTATGCTTCAGAAGGCATACGATGGACTTGATCAGGAGATTTTTGATATTCACTTGCAGCCAGCAGCTATCGTAGAGATTAGTGATATCGCTGCATATAATAAAGAGCATGGCTTGGCACTTAGCCAGGAAGAAGTAGATTATTTGGGCAATGTTTCCAAGCAATTGGAGCGTCCACTGACGGATTCTGAGGTTTTCGGATTTTCCCAAGTAAACTCCGAACATTGCCGTCACAAGATTTTCAACGGTACATTTATTATAGATGGAGTAGAAAAACTACAGACGCTTTTCCAACTCATCAAAGAAACTTCCAAAGCGCACCCTAACCGTATCGCTTCAGCTTACAAAGACAACGTTGCCTTTGTAGCTGGACCAAAAGCACAGCAATTCGCACCGAAAACAGCGCATCAAGCGGACTTCTTCGAAACCCGAGACATCGATACGGTTATTTCCCTGAAAGCTGAAACACACAACTTCCCAACTACCGTGGAGCCTTTCAACGGCGCGGCAACCGGAGCTGGTGGAGAAATCAGAGACCGTATGGCTGGCGGAACTGCCTCTATTCCTTTGGCAGGAACGGCTGTATATATGACTTCATATCCTCGTTCCGAGAAAGGAAGATCTTGGGAAAGCAAGTTGGAAGAACGTCCTTGGCTGTACCAAACGCCTATGGATATCCTGATCAAAGCTTCCAACGGAGCTTCGGATTTCGGAAACAAATTTGGTCAACCGCTGATTTCCGGATCCCTTTTGACTTTCGAGCATGAGGAGGACGGCAAGCACCACGGTTTTGATAAGGTAATCATGCTAGCTGGTGGCGTGGGCTTCACCAATGCCAAATACACTAAAAAAGACGCACCAAAAGCTGGTGATCAGATTGTGATCATGGGCGGCGACAATTATAGAATCGGAATGGGCGGCTCGGCTGTTTCTTCCCTTAACACCGGAGAACTTTCCAATGCAATCGAGCTAAACGCAATTCAGCGATCCAACCCTGAGATGCAAAAGCGTGTTTCCAATGTGATCCGCGCCATGGCTGAGAGCGAAGACAACCCAATCATTTCCATCCACGATCACGGAGCTGGCGGACATTTGAACTGCCTTTCTGAATTGGTGGAAGATGCCGGAGGAACAATCCACATCGACCAACTTCCTGTGGGTGACCCTACCCTTTCCGCTAAGGAAATCATCGGAAACGAATCCCAGGAACGTATGGGATTAGTGATTGGCAAAAAAGACGTAGATACATTACATCAGATCTCTGACCGTGAGCGTGCGCCATTCTATGTGGTAGGCGAGACGACCGGAGATATGCATTTCAAATTTGAAAATAGCAAAACTGGCGAGAAGCCGGTGGACTGGAACCTGAGCTACATGTTCGGGTCTTCTCCTAAAACCATTTTGGAAGACGATACGACCAACGCTTCTTTTGCGGAAGCAAACTATGAAGCTGACCTGATCCAAGCATACATCCGCGATGTATTGCAACTGGAAGCAGTGGCTTGTAAGGATTGGTTGACCAATAAAGTTGATAGATCCGTGACAGGTCGTGTGGCTACACAGCAGACCGTCGGTGAGATCCAACTTCCGCTGAATGATGTGGCTGTAATGGCGCTTGACTTCACCGGAAATAAAGGCATCGCAACTTCCATTGGTCATGCGCCAGTGGCTGCTTTGGCAGACCCTGAAGCAGGTAGCCGATTGGCGATCGCTGAGGCGATGACCAACTTGATTTTTGCACATATTCAGGACGGCTTGCAGGGAATTTCCCTTTCTGCCAACTGGATGTGGCCATCCAAAAACAAAGGCGAAAACGACAGATTGTATAGAGCAGTTGAGGCCGTTTCCAAGTTTGCCATTGATCTGGGTGTGAATATTCCTACCGGAAAGGATTCCCTTTCCATGACTCAGAAATATCCTGACGGAAAAACTGTTTACTCTCCTGGAACGGTGATTATCTCCACAGTAGGTGAATGTAGCAACGTTCAGAAAACAGTGAAAACTGCCCTGAAACCTATCAAAGGAAGTAGAATCCTTTACATAGATTTCTCCAAGGACGACTTCAAACTGGCTGGTTCCAGCTTCTATCAGGCCTTGAACAAGGTTGGAACAGAAACGCCAGACATCAAAGACCCTAGATATCTTGCGAAAGCATTTACAGCTGTACAAGATCTGATCGATCAGACTTGGATTCTTGCAGGACACGACATCTCTTCCGGTGGCTTGGTAACAGCCCTTTTAGAAATGTGTTTCCCGGTGCAGAATATAGGTTTGAAAGTAAAACTGGATCGCCTTCATGAGGCGGACACGGTGAAAGCATTATTTGCCGAGAATCCGGGAATCCTGATTCAGGTAGCAGATGACCATGCGGTGGAAACTCTTTTGGTAGAAGCTGATATTGATTATGTGGAACTGGCGAAAGTGACTGATTCCGGAAATATCGAGTTTGCGGGAAAAGACCTGACCCTGGATATCGCTGATCTTCGCGATGTATGGTTCAGATCTTCTTACTTATTGGACAGAAAGCAAAGCGGAGAGAAACTTGCGAAGGACCGCTTTGAAAATTATAAAAATCAGCCATTGTCATTTGAGTTTGCAGAAGGCTGGAAAGGCAGCTTCGAAGCTGCTGGGCTTGATCCTTTCCGCACAACAAAAGGCAAGGCTAAAGCAGCAATCATCCGTGAGAAAGGTGTGAACGGCGATCGTGAGATGGCTTACTCACTTTGGTTGGCAGGATTCGAAGTAAAGGACATTCACATGACCGATCTGATTGCAGGCCGTGAAAACCTGGAAGATGTACAGATGATCGTCTTCGTGGGTGGATTCTCTAACTCCGATGTACTGGGATCGGCCAAAGGCTGGGCAGGTGCCTTCCTATACAATCCTAAGGCTAAGCAAGCACTGGACAACTTCTATGCAAGACCTGACACCTTGAGTTTGGGTGTATGTAACGGTTGCCAACTGATGGTAGAGTTGGGCTTGGTTACTTCTGATCATACTGACAAACCAAAGATGCTTCACAATGCATCCCATAAGTTTGAATCTACCTTCGTGAACGTAACCATCCCAGAAAACGAATCAGTGATGCTAGGTTCACTAAGCGGACAGAGACTAGGCGTATGGGTAGCACACGGAGAAGGCAAGTTCTCACTTCCTCAAGCAGAAAGCGACTACAACTTCGCTATGAAATACAGCTACGAGGCCTACCCAGGCAATCCAAACGGTTCCGATCACGCTACTGCAGGTATCGCTTCCGCAGACGGTCGTCACTTAGCCATTATGCCGCATATCGAGCGAAGCCTGAAGCCTTGGAACTGGGCGCATTATCCTGCTGATAGAAATGATGACTTTACGCCATGGATGGAGGCTTTTGTGAATGCGAGAGTATGGATTGAAGATCATAACTCTTAAACTTCGACATTCTTCATTAGGAATTAGAGATTGGAGAATAGAGATTGTGTAATTACAAGCGCTTCGGTTCTTCTTCAATATTCATAATTTCAAATACTAAAAAATCCCTTAGAGCAATCTGAGGGATTTTTTTTAAGATTTTTGATTCTCTTAATATTCATATAGAGAATAATTGTATTTATTCAGCTTTTTAATTACTATTAATAACATTTTTAAATTTATATCATAATGGACAATTTTTTAAGCAGCCAAGTTATAAACTTGTGGAAGAAAGAATATTCTTCTCGTTTGAGCATAAATACAAAGTTTAGTGCTTCTCATCAATTCCATCAAGTTGTAGCCATGTGCTCTCCGGGGAACTCCTTTTATTACATTCTAAACTTTTCAAATCTCAGCTTTGAATACATCCATCCCAATGTAGAACAGGTAACTGGTATAAAACCTGAGGAAGCTACTATCGAAAAATTGTTAATAAATTCTCCGTCTAAAGAACTTGAGTTAATCGAAATAAAGGAAAAAATAATCATTGACTTTATGTATAGTTTCCTAAGGCAAGAAGATTACTTATTCTATAAAATAATATATGCATATAAGTGCAAATCTAAGAATGGAAGTAATCAAACTATGTTACTCCAATCAACCGTAATATCACAGACAGATGATGGGAAAATTGCGCATGTTTTTGGAGTGCATACAGACATTACACATTTAGGTAATGTAACTACAGACTGGGTTTCATTCATTAGTCTAAATGGTAAACAATCATACCTTAATATCAAGGCGGAACATGGAAGTTTTAACGCCAAATTGGCTAATCTTGAAAAGAAATCAATCACAGCCGATCTCACCAAACGTGAGAAAGAAATCATCACACTGATGAGTCAAGGACTTAGCGCTAAATCCATTTCTGAGAAACTTTTTATCTCTTTCAACACTACCCGAACTCATCGAAAAAACATCCTTTGCAAAACAAATTGCTCTAATACCGCTGAATTGATATCAAAGTGTTTAGCTGAAGGGATTATTTAGAAAAAAATACGCCTTTTGTAGGATTTTAAATAGGCTAAAAAATACGCAACTTCGAAAATAAATAGTGATAATCATGAATATGGATTTGACAGGATTTTAAATAAGAACAAACAGCAGACATGAGAAACTAAAGCCTATACCTAACAATTAATTTCTTAAAATGTCCATCTTTTCGAGAATTCAAGCTTTAAACGAAGAAACATAGTAAAAAACCTGTGTTGGCTTTCCTCCTTAAGCGTAACTATCTGAATAATTTGAAATCCATGAAAATGGCAATTAAATTATATAACAAATTTTCAACATCATGAGCAAAGGCAAATATTTTTATAGCAATTCACCATGTTAGATGACAAATTACCCTATATATTATTTCTAGCTATATGCCATATAGTTACGCTTATAATTTTCCTAATTTTGTTCATTATTTTAGCTAACCGCATTTTAAGAAAAAAAAGTAACAACCGGGCAGAAAAAATTTTAGCTATCGCCCTAACTTCGTTTTTTTTCAACAGCACATTACAAAGCGCCATTATTTCTCCAATCACGACATTGGTTTCAAACCTACAAAAACTATTTTTTGCTACATACAATTATGAAAATATTGATACAAATAACCTGAGTTCAAGTGAAATAGATAATGTTTTGTACAAATATCAATTAAATGAAAACACTATATCAATAGATCAAATGTTGACTTACTATCCACTTTCAAGGCTAATCTCAGCAATTTCGCTTTCAATTTTAATATATTTTTTAATTCTCTACGTAAAAAAAAACATACCCACCGAAATCAATCAAGAAGCCACACCTTTTGCGAAAAAAAGTGCAATTATTCTTAATTCAATTATTACATGTACATTAATACTAAGCCTATTTTTAGTAATAAGCGTTTGCATAACCATACCATATCTAAATGAGATAAGCAAACCAACAGCCTTTACTATCGCCCGTTTGGAAGCAACGCTTAACGATAATTCCAGCAAAGATTCCTTAAAACTAATAGAAACTATTGTAAATCCATTTCCTGAACAACCTCTTGAAAAACTAATTTTATCTGACTCTCTTAAAGTTATATATGAAAAACTCAATAGTCAACAAAAAGAATTAATAACTCAGAAAATTAATAGTTTTGAAAAAAATTACAAATTATACAACTCAGAACGATCCCTAGTTATTAAATCTCTTACTGATTTCAAAAACAACTTTACATCAAATGAAAATAGTTACAAAAAGAATATTCTTGTCAACTTCGAAAATGAAACCCAGTCAATTATGGTAGATAAAGGAGATCTATTTCAGTCGTCAGTGGAGAATTTTTCCTATTTCGTTCAAAGACAGAAAGAAAGTTTCGAAAACACACTTCAAATGCTGAATTATTCTGATAATTTCAATTATGAAACGACTCAAAATGCTATAGACCAAATTAAAAATGAAATTAAAGTTACTGGAAACTCTAGATTAGATAGTTCATATATCTTACAAAATTATTACAATCCACATCTATCCTCTTATCAAAGTAATTTAGCCAAACCTGATTTATACCTCTATTTGTCAGCCGATGTAAGAGATGGGTCGGAATGGGGCTTCTTTGGATTCTTAGCTAATCCTTTAATTAGAACCCAATCTTCTGAATTAGTATTACTAATGGGAATGTTTGGGTTCGGTCTTTTAGGAGCTTCCCTACTTTCCTTTCAGCAACTAAGCAACAATGGTGATTTTGTTGAAACTTTTAAAACTAAACCGCTAATAATTAATTTCGGAAATGTACTTGCAAGGGGGGTTGGAGCAGCACTTGTTATATATTTAGCCACAAAGGGAGGGCTATCTATTTTTTCTGCCAGTTCAACAACTGATGCAAATGGATACATCTTGTTATTAACCTGTTTCGTAGGAGCGGTTTTTAGTGAAAAAGTATGGATCAAAATCCAAAAAAGCATTATTCCAGATGAGGTAAAGAATCCTATTCCTCCCATTCCTCCTGCTCCTGCTCCCCCCCTGAAATAAGTGCAAACAACGGTTTAATCTATAGATTATAAAGAAAATAAAAAAGTAGAGATATCAAATTTATTTTAAACATACTTCAAATGAATTTTAAATTAGCTATACTATACGATATTTAAATTTGTACTTTAACCTTGATTTTTCATTGTCTAACTAAACTTAGTTAAATAATATTTAATTGACTAAAAATAATTTAAATAATTTTACAAACTATATTAATTCTTCAGATGTCAAACACATATAACATCGGTCTAACTACCGGACAAATCCATTTAGCTGTGGACATTACCACAGTAGGACTCGCTGCCACTAGGGCCAGTGTTTTAATAGTCAACAATAATAGCCCGGGAGTTCCAGTAGCACACTCTGTGGATGCAACAGGAGATATAAATGGAAAGCCAATTGGTGGAGGGGTTTCTCTTAAAGGAAAACGTCTAACAATTTTTACAATGGTAACGCTGACCGGCGATGATCCAAATGTGCGTGCTATCGAGGCTCAAGCTGTTCGTGGCCAATATGAACTCTCAGGCGGAGATGAGGATATAAAATCTTTTAATAATCCGGTGAAGTCTTTTCAAGATCCTAACGTATTTGTCATTTCAGTAATTGATCTGCTATGAGAAAATATCTAATTTTCATAGTATTATCAGTAGGTTACAGTAACGCTATAGCCCAAACTTCAGAGAAGACCGCAAGTACAAGCAAAGACCTTGCTGTTCCATTTTCTCCTGCATTTTCCATTACTGACATCACCCCTTCATTGGTACAAAACCCAACTACACCAAAAGCTTTTACGTTGGGAGTTGCCCAATCCGCAACTGCAGGATCATCTTATTTTCCTGACAATTATTCTGCACAATTTGCGCCTATCTGGTGGATTGATCCAAGTGGGATAAGTATTTATTCATATTTGGGTCTTGACCTTCCAAAAGATGGAGAAAAGCTAGGTGACAACACCCAACATAATATATTTTCAGGCTTGAAATTTAGTACAATGTCTATTGGGTTTGTGAACAAAGACCTTATTCCAGATAATTTAGATGAAACACAAAATATTTTTTCTATTGGCGTTCACTCAACATTCATTAAATTTTTTAAGAAAGAGCACATTGCGAAACTCCAAAAGGAAATTAACCAATGGCATATAAATGCGCTTACGGATTTAGAAAGAAATCAAGCTCTTATTGATGCAATCACAAGAATTCCTTTAGATGATTCTCTTCGTAATGAAAAAATAGATGATTTAACCAAACAATTCACACAAACTAACTCACTCGGAAATCTTAAAAATATAAATAAGCTTATTTCAGAAAAACCTATTTTCACATGGGATTTATCTGCTGCGATAGCGGGATATGGTGTAAGTAGCGATGAAATAAAAACTGGAAGAATGGGTGTTTGGACTGGTTTGGCTACCAATTTAAAACTGAAAGAAAATACACAAAACTACTTTTCAATAAATGTTTTAGGGCGCTACTTGTATGACCAATTTCAGGCCAATGATGAGGGAATCATCGGAAGCGCAGATAATATAGATGTAGGTGGAAACTTAGGCTTTGAATTTGATCGACTTAACATTTCTGTTGAGTCATTATACCGTTTTACTAATGGAGTAGCAAATTCAAGCAACAGGACAATTGGTTTGATTAGCGTTAAGCTTACAGACAATCTGTTTATCAATGGTACTTTTGGCAAGGATTTTTCTGGACCAAATAAGCTTATTTCCACATTCGGAATTAATTGGGGCTTTGGTAATGAAAAAATTAAACTGCCATAAATCCCATATAAAAAGATGCATA
>TARA_R110002012_G_scaffold229455_2_pt1 | contig 31316 bp, 33 predicted proteins | sample TARA_R110002012 | Tara Oceans TARA_R110002012 (sample SAMEA4396515) | marine metagenome | biome: Westerlies Biome; feature: [DCM] deep chlorophyll maximum layer (ENVO:01000326); material: water (ENVO:00002006), including particulate matter (ENVO:01000060) such as... | depth 40 m | reverse complement strand
TTGCGCCAATACCGGAGCGGCGCCAATCCATTGAACATTGACCATCTTTATCGACTGTCTACCGTCTATGGTTCTGGCTGGATTGTCGGTGCCGTCTTGAGAATCGGAAGCAAGCGAGCGAAGGACTAGACCCCATGCCCTAAGTCGTTGAAACCATTACGGTTTTACGAATGATGACGTGTAACTATGCGGAATCATTAGGGCCAAAAAATGGGAAAAAAAACGCAAAATTTTTGGAAATCTGCGTTTTTGGTGGGGGGTCAGCTCCGCCCGCTAGCCTATTTTCTGCCTCGCTTTCTCAGCCTCTTTCCGTAACCCATGCAGGCGCGGTGCTGCGGTAGCATTTTCCGCATCCACCTGCGCCACAAGGAGTAGTGCCTTGAGTACCTGCACCTGTACCCGTCCGGCCCTGCGGCCACCCAAGACTGCGCCACCAGATATGGGTCGTAGTTTTCACAAACTCTTTTCGCCTTGCGCGTCATGCTGCGTATACGGTGCAGGTACGCATCCACGCTGGATGGTGCGTCCGTCCTATCAATGCCATAGCGAACGGCCCACCAGGGGTGCATCTGCAGCAGGCCTACGGCCAGCCCGCCATCGCCCGGTGGTTGAGGGTCCGGGTTGAACCGAGACTCCCGACATCCAGACGCAACCACCAAGCCTAGCAGCTCCGCCCGCTGGGCTTTTTCTTTTTCAAGAATCATTCGGATAGTCTGTATACGCTGCGGGGTGACGGTGCCTACGCAGTTTTCAGAGGCCACCTTGACGAAGGCTTCGTAAGCCTCCTGGCATGGGGCCGGTGAGCTTAGTGCTGCCGTAAAAAGTAGTGTTGCTATCATCACCCCCTCCAACACTCAGTGCCAAACTTGAGAAGCTCCTCCACGCGAAACAGGATTTCCATACGCTCCTCCTCCGCGTCGTAGAACTCTGCGACAATTTCCCTGGGTCGCCCTGGCTTGCCCCTCTTGCCGTTGTGAGGCCTTACAACCATGCACCAGGCGTATCGTATTACCCGGTCGTCCTTGCAGCCTAAGACCATCTCCTGGAGCCCGTCCTGGAGAGTCTTGACGCAGGCGTCCCAGTCCACACGCGGCAGTGCCATGTAGTAGATTGCTGCCACGTTGTCGGCCATGCACGGGTCGCCGTCTATCTTAGCTGTTAGCTTCGCGGCCTCGAAGAACCTTTTGCGTGCAGCGTTTACACCTCGCCGTGCGCCCACGCTGGCTACGTTCTTCTCCTTGTTCGAGTAGCACTTGCGTAGGTGCTCGAATACTGCCGGGTCTGTCAATGTCACTCTAATCACTTAACGTCCTCCAAATTTAATGCTGACTGCTCTCCCTCAACGTGCGCCCTAATCATGTCCATGTATGACTCAAGGTGCCGGGTAACTGCACCGGAGCCAGGAAACATATCTACTAACTCATCGCCCTCTTGGATGTTAAATGCGTTGAAAAGCCACATGCAAAAGTCACGAGGCTTGACGCCCACAAGGCCTTTCTTCAAGGTGATGTTGCAGGACACCCAGTCCCTGGCAGTTGATTGCTCTCGGCCCCTCTTCCGCCCGCCGCTAAATATCACCGGCTCCCAAGCGTAGGCCAGGCCGACGTTTGGCTTAAACACGGCGAATGGCTTCACCCATGCTAAAACCCTAACGCTCGAAGGGCAAAGAGATAGAAGGTATTGGAGAGATGGGGTGTGGCATGACAAAGCCCACCCGTCCTGGAACTCTGATACAAGGCGGTCAACAAGAGCCTTGTGGTCAACCTCCCCTGCGTAGTCCTCATGGTCCTTGTACATCTTAGCGCAACCGATGTAAGGAGGGTCGGCATATGCAAACCTCACTTGAACACCTGCCTCATGTCTGGCCCACTCATCTGCACTACACTGGCACACGCATCAAACCTGCTCTGAACACGCAGGCTGTAGTAGTCGGAGAACAACTCCGGTGGCTCGTTGGATGTGATGATGGTCGCCCGCTTACGCTCGAACCTTTCTGCTAGCGCGTGAGCTGCGGTGCCCCTGGCGTATTCGCTGAACGCTGCCACCTCTGTGCCAAACAGGTCGTCAATGACAACCAGGTCGGACCCCACAAACTTCTCCCAGAAGTCCTTTGCCTCTGAAGGCTTACGAGCGCTAGTTAAAATCTTGCGGTCGGTGGCCCAAAAGAAGCTCTTAACCCTCCCAGTCTCCACCGCCTTGACGGCTAGCCTGGTTGCGCTGGTTGTCTTGCCGCTTCCTACGCTGCCGTGAATGTAGAAGAACCTGTTGCCCGCCCGCTGCTTGATAGCAGTGCGCATCCACTCCTTGCCTGCATCGACGAGACCCTGCCTGTGCTGCACCTTGCGCCAGCCGTTGAGGGCATTGCCAACGTGCAGGTCAGGTATCTCATCGACCAGCCTCTGCCGCTCGTCTCTTATGGTGTCATCAACGCACTGACCGCAGAACGGTTGCGGCTGATACCAGCTACCGTCGTGCAACTCAGGATTGAGTACCGTGTCGCACCCTCGCGCCGCACACCTATGTTCAAAGGGACGCCCGCAGCCGCACACCTTGTTCCAAGGTATAGTGTGCTGGTCAATGACAGTGCCACATGACGGGCAGCTATATGTGCCAGACTTAAGGTCGATACCGTGAACGCGGTACAGCAGCTCCAAAGGCTCCAGACTGACACTTGACGGCACTCTAATCTTCGCTCCAGCGATAACCACTGTGTGGTAAATCTTTTCTCCCATGGTTCTCTCCGTTTGGTTAATTGGTTTAGTCGAGGAAGACTACCTCTTCCCCTGTAGGTTTGTGGTGATCGGGCACAACAGCCTTCAAGTCCTCATCCTCCCATCGCCGTTGGTTCAGCCATGTTGCGGGATGTGGCATGTACTGCCAAATTTTTGTACGCATGCACTCCTTAAACTTTCCGCTCTGCGCATAACGCTTCACGCCGTCGAGCGCGACCTTCCGGTCTGACGCATTCAACTTCTTCCAAGCCTTCTTCGCCTCAGCCTTATTCACCCTCGGCTTGAACTCATCCCAGAATGAATCAAAGTCAATAAAGTCATTACCCTTACTGTTCTTATTATTCTCTTTATCTTTAGATATATATACATGGGTCTTTTTAGGTACCTTACTAAGGTAATAAGAGGGTAAATCGTCCTCATAAGATACCAAACAGTACCCACCACTCTTGACCGCTTGTATCAGCTTGGCCTTCTTTAGATTCGCCAATGATTCGAGTGTGACGTCTGGGTCTAGCATGAGCTTTGGTATTATCTCGTGTGGCTTGCTGGGGAACCAGCCGTGTCCGTCGCAGACAAACGAGTAGAGCATCAGGTACACCAGCTTAGAGTCGTAGCCTACCGTGTGCCACGCATCGCTCTCTATGATTCTCTGAGGCACCGGCCTCCATCTTTTGGGTCTAGCCATTCTCACACCTTAAGTCCTCGCATCTTACGAGGCCGCCTGTCGCCTTCTCAATCCGCAAAGCGGTGACGATGTTAGGGTTCGTTCCTTTCAGGATGTTGTAGAGATGCTGACGGCTAACGCCCGCCCTCTCTGCAAACTCTTTCTTGGTTCCTGGCCAAACAGCCATGAATTCTTTGAGTGTCATAGTTACCTCCGTTGTTGACACGCTATGTCAACTCTGGTAGACACGTCAAATAAAAAGAGAGGCAGGCACCACACCCGCCTCTCTAAACCTTAACCAAAGGAAGTAGGAATCCACTGCCTTCGTAACAACGAATAAACGAAGAGGAACTATTATGCAAGAGGGAAGCCGCAAAACAACAGTCTTCGACTTGAGAGAGGGTGCCGACATTATCGTTGCGTCACGTTCACTTGTCGAGGATGAAGAGATAACCGCTGAAGAGTTCAACGCAGTCCTTCTGGAGTGGGCTTCTCAGGCGGGTGATAAATTTATGGGGCTGCGTGCATACCGCCGGGCGTTGCTTAGGAAGGTGGAGTCTTGCGCCTCTGAGATTGCTATGTTTAAGAAGCACAAGAAGCGTTTAGAGAAAGACCTGGAGTGGATAGACCAGCTCACGCAGACACTGTTAAGTGCCGTCAAGGATGTGGACGGTCGTCACCGTGTGGAGACAATGGACGGTGGCTGGATAAAACTTGCGCCCGTCAGGTCGGAGCGCATTGAGATAGACGAGGTTACTGACGTTCCACCTAAGTGGATGCGCATAACCGCTGAACCAAACAAGGCTGAGATTAAGCGTGCTATCAAGGCCGGTGAAGCCATACCGGGTGTCCGGTTGGTGGAAGTAGAGAACAAGCGCGTAACGTGGGGTAGAGAGAAGTGAACTTAACCAACACCAAAGGAATCGGGACCAACAGACTCAAGGTCCTCATACATGGGCCTAGCGGGGCCGGTAAGACGTTCTTAGCGTCAACGACAGGCAACCATGGCAAGACGCTTATCATTAGCGCAGAGGCAGGGTTACTTAGCCTTAGTGCTTTTGACATCGACGTTGTGGAGGTGGACGGCTATGACAGTCTGCGGTCTGCGTTCTCGTGGGTGCAGGCTGGGTGTCCTAACAGTGGCGATGACCACGTTGAGCGTGAGCCGGGTATGCCATACGAGTGGATCATCCTGGACTCTATCAGTGAGATTGCAGAGCAGGTTCTGCATGGTCTGAAGCGTCAGATGTCAGACAAGCGGCAGGCTTACGGAGAGATGGGTGACAGGATGATAGCCTTGATTAAGGCTTTCCGTGACCTGCCTGACGTGCATGTTGTCATGACTGCGAAGCAGGAGCGTGTCCAGGATATATCCGGCATGATTCTGTACGGGCCATCGTTCCCTGGGAAGATGGTATCGCAGAGTGTTAGCTACCTGTTTGACGAAGTGTTTGCCATGCGTACAGACACCGACGAGCAGGGCGAAGTTTTCCGTAGCTTTCAGTGTCAGCGAGACGCTAGCTACGATTGCAAAGACAGGTCGGGCAGGCTAGACATTCACGAGCCTGCTGACCTTCACGGTATCTGGAAGAAGATTGCCAACAACCCAAAGGAGAAATAAGATGCCTTCCATTCAAATTGACTACGATAGCTTTGAAGACTCCCCGTCTGAGATGGGTCCTCTGCCAGAGGGCATGTACAACTTTAAGATCTTAGGGTCTTACTTCGAACCGTACTTAAGCGGCAACGGCGTTGCCCTTGTGTTCAGGCTTCAGGTGCAGGACGGCCCATACATGAACCGAGTCTTGTTTCACAAGCCAGCCTACAAGCACTCCAGCGAGAAGTGGCAAGGCAAAGGACACAAGGACATACGCGACCTTCACCGGGCTTGTGGCTTTGAGTCGCTTGAAGACACGGACGTGTTAGACCAGAAGCTGTTCAAGGCGCAGGTCGGCGTAGAGTCGGGCGAAGGAAAGTACAAAGACCGCAACTTTATCCGTCGCGTCATGAAGTACGACCACCCGATCAACGTGAAGAAGAAGGTTGTTAAGGTCGTCGAGACTCAAAGGGAGCAGTTCGACGACGACGACATTCCGTTCTAGGCTTCGCGGACTTCACAGTCGTATGGGTAGTAGCGGACTGCCAACCAGGCTTCCGCCTCTGCCTTCGACTTGAAACCCGGAGAAGACTCGTGAGGTAACACAACCTCAGCATCGCCCGTCAGGCCGTACACTAGGTACTTCTTGGCGGGCTTTTTTTCTGTCTTCTTAGGAGCTGCTTTCTTTGCTGCTTTCTTTTCGAACATTATTCTTCCTCTCGAATGGTGATGGTGTTGACCTCCACCTCGGTCGTCACGAGCTTCTCTATCTCGTTTACTACTTCCATCAGGGTCTCGGCCAGTTTCTCGCCTGCGCTAACCAGCGTGTCAACGTCCTGGTTAAGTGCGCCTAGCTTTTTAAGGGTTTCTTGTAGGTCCATTAGTCCCTCTTGCATGGTGCGCTAGCGGTAGCCTCAAGGATTAGATTGCCATCTACCTTGACCACCACTTTGCATGGGTTTTGTTTAATGGACAGGTCTAGCTTGTCGCCCTTAACATATCGAGTGCATCCCGACAGGAGCGCTGCTAATGAAACCAATACTAATAGTGCTCTCACTCTGGGCCCTCCTCTTTGCTATCGACTTTCTTAGGCGTTGTTTCCAGCCCGTCCGTCGTCAGGAACCTGAGCCAGACCATAAGGACGCTGGAGATAGTGCCACTCCAGGCAGCCCCAAGGGCGGTGGCGTCTAGATGGACTGCGCCGCTGTAAAATAAACACAAGGTCGTAAGGCTTGCCGTCAGCATTGTGATGGCAGTCCGTATCGTCTTGCTCTTCATTGGATGTTTCACTGAGTAACCTTCCCTAGTCCAATTCGCGTGGACTTGCTTTTTACTTCCTGAATTGTAACCCGTTCGGACAAGTCTTGTAACTTGTCATGGAGCTTTGCTCGCCCCTCTCGTGCTTGTCGGAGGTCGTCTTTGATCTCCTGCATCTCAAGCTGCATGCTAGCAAGACTGTGCTTGATAGAGGATACGCGGGTAGACACGTACCATACGGCACCGACTATCGTCACCAGGTTGCTGGCCATCAAGCTGCCAATCTCATCCATCATGTTATCCCTTCCACCTTGCCCGTGTACCCCGGCAATCATAGTGGGTAAATCCGCTATACACGCCAACGCCACCTTGGTCCATCTTGCCTTCCTTTATCAAGTCTTCGATGGCATTGGCTACATCTTGAGGCCTCATGCCTTTAACCTTTATGTCTGCGGCAGTGCCTTTGACGTGTTGCGATGTAGGCTTTGACCCTATCTTGGTATTGTAGGTCAGGTTACGAAACCCGCTTATGATGGTGATGGGCTTGCCAACTGCCTCTCGAAGGGCCTGTAAGTTCTTGGCGCACTTGGTTACGTTATCAATCAAGTCCCATGGAACGCCTGTGCCGTCGTGGGTCTTCCATTCTTTTAAGTGAAAGTTCTTGGTTATCTGTGGATCAATCATTCTTCTTCCTCTTCTGGCATTGGTACGCCCTCAAACATATCCTCGTCCGGCTGCTTAGGCACTCGCATTGACTCTTTTGATTTCTCAATCATGTATGGACCCATTAAGCCAAGCGCCTCATCAAGAACGCCTTCGCTCATGTATTTACTTGTCGTTGACTCTTTATCAAACAATCCAGCGGCTTCATCAAAGAACACTTTATCGCCAGTTTTAGGGTCAATTCGGTACTCCCTTTTGACTCCATCCCTCATTGTAAACAACGGCTTACCAAGACCCTTAGCCTTGCCTGACCTTAAGCGATCGGCAACATTTAGTGCGGCTGTTGCCATAGTGTCGAGCCTAGAAATCTCATCATCTACAATTTTAGACATCTGCTTCTTGTACTTAAGGAGCTTGTCTAGCTTTGCCTGAAGTTCTTCCGACCGATCACCGTATCGTTTTTCATCGATGCGCTTGCTGTTGCCTTTTCTTGTGCCGTATTTGCCAACCTCTGCGTTGACGTTGCTTAGGAATGTGGCGTTGAGTTGCTTCCTGGTGTTTTTCAACCACCTCTTTTTGTCTGACCTAACATCCCTAACGTCAAACCCAATAGATGTAATACGACGCATGGTGTCTGTAACTACATCAATCCCATTCGCACTCAACTCTTCAAAGTCGGGTGATTTAAACTGCTTTAGTCGCCTTGAGAGCTTTGACTCCAGCCACCTCGGGACATCCACACCCTCTGCCTGAAGAGATGCCACGGCTCCGTCTACTGCTTTCTCCACGGAAGACCCAGCAACAATGGATGTGCCCATGCGACGAACAACCTCCATGACCTTTCCCGTCTCAAGAGGATCTCCCTGGAGAAGCGGGTCAATGACGTGAACTACGTCTCGAAAAATACCAGCTCCAAAACCAAACACCTTAACAAGACCCGTGCCTCGCTGGTCTGGTTTGGATAGCAAGTTAATCAGCTCTTTCCTCTGAGCCCTTGTCTTCTTACCAAGCTCGTTGATCGTTCCGTCATCATTTCTGTAAACGTCTGAATCGAGGTTAATATCAACATCCTTGCCATCTTTAGTGAGCCACAGCCTTTCAACGCCATCCATCTGGCCGCCCTTAAGGAGGTCCATTGCCGAGGTGGACGTTGGCCTACCCCTTGCCAGGTCATTGATCAGCGAAAACGTAGCCAAGGAAGGACTCCTCGGGTCTGCGTAGTCCAGCTCCTTGACTCCGACCATCCCAGGTATGCCTATGTTTTGCACAAACGCTGCACGCGCTTGCTTTGGGAGCATTCCGACAATTTCCTTTATAAGGTCGTCAGGCATTTCCTTTAGCCGTTCTCGCACCGTCATGTTTATAGCGTTTATCTTAGCTGCGTTTTTTAAACGTGCCTTTACGTCAGACTTCCTAAGAACCTTGTCCGACGTTTGGATAAAAGGAACGCCCTCCAGCATGGCCTCACCGAGGCCTTTCTTGTAGCCTGGTATGTCAAGCGCTTTCCAGAAGTACGTAAAGAACGGCAAAGAGATGCCTGTTCTGCCAAGAATTTTGTTGAGCTTTACGATGTTTGGGATTTTGCCGTAGTCAAACAGGATTGCGTTTGCGTCAGCCACAGACGCTTTTGCCTGAATATCTGCTAAATCTTGGTCCGTAATCTCAGTTGTCTTTTTGCCATCCTCCCTATATATTTTCCCGCCTTCACCCTTCCTGACTGTCACCATGCGGCCTTCCGGTGTAACTCGATACGTAATCGTCTCACCCTCTGCCATCTTGTTGTACATATCATCGAAGTAATCAAACGAGTACTTGGCCTGCTCCCACTTGGCTATTTGATCCATCCCGCCGTAGGCTTTTTTCATTGGCCCATAAACGATTCTCTCCCAAGCGCCTGCAAGTTTGCCTGCCTTTTGCTTCATCGAATCAAGAACACTGCCTGCTTTCTTTTTATCAAGCGGGCTGTCGATAGCTTTTTCGGCAAGGTTTAATTCGCGGAGAATGGTTCCCCTGTCGATGAACCCGTTCTTCTCAAGGGCGTTCCTTTTCCTGTTGTAGCGCTTGTACCCTTGCTCGTCGATAGACCTGGTAACGGTGCCGTCTGGCCTTGTTATGGTTGTTTCAAGGCCGAGTTGAGCAGGGGTCATGGGGGCAAAAATATCTTGCGATTGCTCCAGAAGGTACATCGGCGTCATTACGCCACGGCCACGGCCAAGTTGTGTTTGAAAGTACGTCCCGTAGTTTGTAAAATGAGACCCAATGCTTCCTGCCGTAAACGCGGCTTTAGCCATGGACGCTATTGGTCCATACGCTTTTTCCGCTGCAGCTTCCCATTTTGACTGAGTAATAATTGACTCGGGAACAAACACCTTTTTAGCGTCGGACTCTTTCAGGCCAAGGTAATCTAGCGAAGCCTTGCCACCCTTGTCTGCACGCACGTACCGCTTTAGCCTGCTTCTGACGTTTTCCATTTGACGATTAAAAGCAAAATCAGAAACGCCTTCTGCTTTCTTGCTGTAGAGATCGTTGTATATTTCGCCACCCTCCTCAAGCCTCCCTATTAATGTGGCCGGGTCTTCAGAGAGGGCTGCAGGAAGGCTATCAACCTTCTTCCCTTGCGTAACGTCTGCGGCTATTTCGTCTGCGAAGCTCTTTGCCGTGCTTTCCTTGATTGCCTTAACCCTAGCCTCTTGAAGACCTTTTGCCTTCTGGCGCTCTAGGGTTCCAAAGATAAACTCTGCACCAATGCTAACTGCCTTGCCCTTGCCGAGAACATCTTTGACCAAAGAGTCCGCAATCTCGTTGTCTATCCTAGCAAGGGCATCAGTAACGTCTGTCTTGCCAGCCCTCTCCTGTATCTTCTTTCGTTTTTGAAGGAGTGTTGCAGCCCTTTCTCCAAGTATGCTTTCTGCAAGGCTTCCTGGCTTGTCTAGGCTGGCAACAATGTCTTCATATAGGACGGTGGGGTTTTTGTAGGTCTCATCCATAAAGTTCTGGATGTTTTTCTTGGCCGCCCTAATGCTTTCAATAACGCTTGGCTTGAGCTTTCCGCCCAGTTGTTTCGATAGAACTTTCTCGTCTATGGCTTGCAGCTCTTGCAAGTACCTTAAGTACTCAGTTCTTTTTTCTCCCAGGGACATGTCGTTGGTTATTTTTGGCGGGTCAGCTTTCCTTGCCGCCACGCCAAGATCACCCTCCATTTCTTTAAGGCTAGACTGCAGGCCCCGTAAGGTGTCTTCCATCTTGACCATGCCAGGGCTAACATCGGTCATTGCCGGTGTTCTTTTGTCGAGCATGTCTTTGCGTATGTATATGCCAGCGTTTTGGTGGTAGGTGTCTTGCGTGAAGCTAGGGCTTAGTTTTGCCCCGTCCCCACCCACGAGGCGGGACACCTCGGGGCCGCCAACACCAATGGACCTAAGCATAGCCCTCGTGTTTTCAAACCCATACTGAGCCAAGACTTTATCGTCCATGACGTTTACATAATCGTTCTTAAGCTCTTGTATGCGTTTGCGTATCTCTGGGTTGTTTAGTCCTTTATTTACCCTTAGATCAGCATCCCTAAGAAACTCCGCTCCTCTGCCATCTTCTATAATATCTTGCGTTGGGGTTACTCGATCGTCGTAAAAACCTTTTGATTGCAGGTCGCCGGTAATTTCCATCCCTGTTGGCTGCTTGCCGTCAGGGTAGGTTACCTTGCCCTCTTCTATCATATCTTCTAGCAGTTTTGCTGTGGCTTTGGGATCAGACAGGAGGAACTTTGGCTGCGCTTCTGGGTTCAACAGAAAACTTGTGGCCGTGTATCTAGGGTGCTTTGCTCTTGCTCCAATCCTGATTTTAGGTTCGGCGTCATCTGTTGCTTTTATTGCGCGGACATCTGTGCGGCCAGCGCCGTGGAAGCCTGCCTCAGCCGGGTCATCAAAAAGCCTGCCGGTTACGGTTACAGAGTCTCCAAGGAAAGGGTCTGCCGCAACCGTTTCAACCGCTTCAACCAAAGCGCCTTCTGCTTTCCTCCCGACCTCAGTCGTTGCAGCCTCGAACCCTCCAGCCCCTCTTGGTTGAGATGGGGCTTCCTCTGAGAGGCGCATGAGCTTGATATGGCTATCCATCGAGGGCATGGCTTCTTTCCAGCCTGGACCAAAAGTGTCCCCCAGCTTTTCCTCAAGCCAATCTGCAGCGACCTTTGGGCCGTCGCTTTCTATTTTGCGCTGAAACCCTTCCTGTATCTCCAGTATCTTTGGCCCCTTGTCAGGGGTTGCGTCGATAATGTTGCTTAAAAGAAGTGACGCGTTAAGCTCCCTAGATGCTTCAGGGTTTTTGAAGAACCTGTCCAAAGAGGCCTTGGCGTTTCTGCCAACCTCTGTGACCTTATCTGTTGCAAGCACTGCTTTTCTTCCGGCGGCCTGCAGTATCTTTGCCGGAAGAACCCCATAGCCAAGAATGCTGTTCTGTGTTTTTTTATCGAGCTTGGTAATGAGGTTGTCGCCTGTTGCTATCAGGCTCTTAACGGCACCAACAGCCGCGCTGCTTGCGGTCTTAGACCACTCACCAAGCCTTCCATCTGCCTGAGCAGCCTTTAGCATAGGAAGTGCGGCAAGGATGGCGTCTACAGGGTTTGCTTCGTAGTACGTCGCGGGGTCTCTAAGAAGCATGTAGGCCTGAAAGATAGCCCCGGCCCCCATTGTTTTGCCAAAAGACATGCCCACGTTCAAAGAGTTCATCACCCGTTCTTCGGCAGTTTTCCCTGTTGCCATGTAAGCGCTACCCGTCTTACCGACAAGCGCTTCCTTCAGAGAGACAATTCCCTCAACAATTTCTGCAGAGTTTTCTGCAAGCCTATCCATGGTGTCTTTACCGAGCATTTTTTTCTGCCGGTCAATTTCTTCCTTGGCAAGGTCCGTAATGTAGTCGCCGCCTTCCATCATTGCTTGGCCGACAAACTTCTTCTGCGCTTCGCTCAGGCTCGGGTATCGAGACAAGAACATCTGTATTTGTTTTTGATCTGCAGGCGTTGCTGGGTTTAAGACCCTAACCTTGTCTGGGTCCTTGCCTGCAACGAGACTACCGGCAAGAGCGCCCGCGCCTTCAGCCGCACCCACGGCCATGCCACCGACAAACGATATTGCCCTAAGCGGCATGGCGGCGGCGGTTTCAGTCCCGGCCCCTATGTCGATAGGCGTGTCTTTTTGCGCCTTACCTACACCTCTTCCGTAAAGAAGGTCCATGCTCTCTTCACGCGCCAACTGATCTTGGATTCTTTCTTTGCTTTGTATTCGCTGCTTTACCTCAGGACTATCTTTCCTCCTGAAAAGATCCTCAAGGTACGGCATATAGTTGCCGGTGCCGTCTTCCTTTGCGCGGGCCATGGCAGTCTTAGTTTCACCAGTCTCCCTGCCCCACTCAAGCACCCTCTGCATGCTTAACTCTTTGTCTGCTATTTGAGCCGCCGGATCAACCCGGTCCCTGATCTGCAGCAAAGACGCCATTGTTGGAGATGCTTGCTCAGGAGGCGCGTCGCGCTCGTCAGGCCGCATCGGGACACCCTGGCCAAGCAACCTTTTGGTTTCTGGAGTCATAGTCTCCATAATCCCAAACTCTGGCACATCAAAAGACGTATCCTTACGAGCCATCTCCCGGCCAGACGCAAGCGTCCCACCTATCACACCAGCCAGGGATGTTGCTTGATCTTTCTTGTCGTCGCTTGGAAACCTGTCCCTATAAAGATCAAGCACCTGCCTTGGTATTTTGTCTTTATCGCGCATCCTAAAAAAAGAATCGCTCAGTCCATCGCTTATGAACTCAATCCTCTTCTTGTCCCAGTTTCTCTGCTCTTGCTGGAGGCGGTACTGTGCCCTGGCGTCTAATTCCCTTCCTTCTGGAGCAGTTGGGTATGGTGACCGATCGTTATACTGGCGCCCAGCAATCGCAGATATGCGACTGTCGAAGTCATCAACCCAGTCCAATGGGGTGTATGGCTTTTTAAATTCCAAGTTGGGATTGTCCCTGTGGCGTAGGTAATACCTGCCTCTAAGGTCTTCCTCCTTGGCAGCCTCTTTATCACCTAAGAACTCCTTCTCCGTAAGGACTTGGCGCTTAGGGGCCACCATGGCCTCCGTCACGCCGCGCACACGCTCTTTGCCCAGCCCTCCAGACCCAACGTCCCGAATGACGTCGAGCAGGGGCCTGTCACCCTGCGTCTGCAGCAAGTTTAGGAAGTTCTGCGTAGGCGTTAAATTATCGTCAACAACCGGCAAACCAAGGACCTGTTGCAACTGAGATGCAGCAGTCTTTATGTCTAGGTTTCTATATGGAACTTTTTGTTGGCGTTGCTCTAATTGCTGAGAAGCGATCGGCTCGCCATCTTTGGTGACACTCTTTACCGCAGGAACAGACACAACGCGCCCTTCCTTATCGACGCCAACGGTGCCAATAAATGTTCTTGCTGCCTCCATAAGGGTCATGTCGCGCCCGACACGCTTAAGTATGTCTGTCTTAGGGAATGTCTTAACCGCCTCTTGAACGGCGGACTTTTCTTGCGGCGGCAGATTCCCTAAAGCCCGCTCAATAACAGTTGTGTCAACAGCCGGTGGTCTTTTCTGAACCATTAGTTAACGCCGCCTGTCTCTTTAGATCGCGCTGTAGACAACGCTTTTTCGGCGGCGGTATAGTTTGCCCATGCTTCTGAAAGAGCCTTGTCGTCTATTTTGTCTGTGCCCTTTCTTTTGTACTTGCCTCTAACGAGTTTTATTACTCGTTTACCCTCTCTACCAGCGTCACTTATCGCAGCTTTTAGCTCGCCACGCCTTTCAGCAAAAAGTGTTTCCGCCGCAGTCACAACTGCTTTTGCACGTCCTTCTAATGCTTCTTTTGTTCTTGCTTCCCTAAACAATCTGTCATGCTCTTTTGCCTCCTTAGAGAGGATGTTGCGGGCCTGAGCAAGACGTCTCTTAATATATCTATCTACCTCCCCAAGGTCACTATGCCTACCAAGGTCCGATTCATCGATTGGGTTTACGTATGAGGGTCCAAAGATTTCACCAAAGTATTTTTTAAGAGCCCTAATTTTAAGTTTACCTATATAGCCACTGCCCTCCGTTCCAGGCTTTAGCGCCGTCGTAGCCTCCCGATACAGCCCCCCTAACTCAGAAAGCTGGTCTGCACTCAGCGAGTTATTTGCAAAACCTACTTTCAACGCAGTGGCAATAGTTCTCAACCCATCAAGTCCAGCCTTTCCAGCGTCTGTTTTGCTCTTGCCTTTTCCGCTTGCCTTTTCCCTTGCTGCTGCAGCCGCGATCTGAGCCCGCGCATCTTTTGCCTTTTCCAGGAATGAGACTTTTATTATCTCCTCTTTCCTGGTTGTCTGCTTATCTAAAGCGCCTGTTTCTTTGAGGCGGACTTCGCGCTCCTTAACCGCTTGCTTTTGAAGGTCCAACTCAGTCGGTACGCGCTTCTTCCCTTTTGCATAAGACTCAAGAATAACACTGCTGTACGCAGTCTTTGGCCTACCAATATCGTCGAGCCCAAGAACTGGGGCAAACTTTGCTACCTGCGTCATTGCCCAGTTTAGGTCCTCTGGGCTGGCAATCGGGTTAGCAACGAAGGCCATAATCTCTTCAACAGTTCTTGGTATCTCAATCTTAGGCCCTTCAGCCTTTTTGACAGGAGCAGCAGGAGCGGTTGCAGCCGGTGATGGTTGAGGTGGCATTGCCGCTGGAGGTGCCGCTGGAGCGGGTTGTCTCCTAGCCCTGTCCATTTCCACTTCAGCAGCCCTGTCAAACGACTCCCCAATCGGAGTTCCTGAGGCGACATCCGTAAACGAAGTTATTCTTGGATTAACGGTGGTAGGTGCAGGCCCAGCCTTCCTTCTTGCAGCCTTCTGCTTAAGACGCTCCCTGCGCTGCTCTAGCAGCCCCTCGTAGCCAGGCGTGTCTTTTTTGCCAAGGAGAACAAGCTCGTTAACGCCACGGACAATAAGGTCCGTAACAGGATGCTTCATAACCGCGCCTGTCAGCCCAATGACCTCAGACGCAACCTTTGCAGCGTCTTTCTCTGCGGGGCGCTTATACCCACCCCGAGATGCCTCTGCAGTGCTTCTGAGCTTTCCTGGGTCTAACGACGCCTTAATCAACCGTGGCATAACGCCCCCCTAAACAACTTCTTCTTGAGGAATAGCCGTTTCATAATTGCCTGTCTCTGGATTATACGTCATCCCTTCTGGCACGTTTAACTCAGCCAAAAGCTGACTGCCCTTCGCATATGCGTCGTATTTCTGACCGCCTTCCTCTGTGTCTCTAGGCGTAAGGCCTTGAAGGGGCGGGTTCCCAACCTGAAGGTTGTATTGCACAAGAGGGTGCGCCATGGGGCTGGAGTGATCTCCACCCAACTTACCGTAAGAAGACTGGATGTTTGTCCAAAAGGCCTCAAAGGCATTTGGAGACATTTCTGCCGACTGCTGCCAAGCCTCTTGGTACATCGGCCACTCTTGCCCAGCTTCGTAGTACTTAGCAATAATGCCATCTGCAGTCGAAAGAGCGTTTGCCGTTTCAAGAGTATCCTCTTCTTCGACCTGCTCCCTAAGCGTTGACTGGTTAGCCAGCATGCTTTGACGAGACTCTTCTGCCTGTTGACTTAACTGAAGTTGCTTGTCCGCAGCTTGCTGCCTTAGTGCGGCTGCAGTCTCTGAGAACTCTCGCTCTGCTTGAAAGCCTTGGGCTGCCCTGATTCTTGGGTCAAGGTTATAGCCAGCCTCAGAAAACGCCCTCTCGCTGCGAGCAATAGCTGGGTCGTTAGACCTCGGAGCGTCCGCTGCAGCCTGCTCAAGCGTCTGGACTTGCGCCTCTTGAGACTTAATTATGTCCGAAAGAGTCTGTATGTTGCTTGGTGTGTCCGCTAAAAACTTTTGCTTCTCAGCTTTTGCCTGAGCGGGTGTCTTTAAGGGGTTTGTTTCCGGTGCCATAGCGTCCTCTACTTCATGCTTTTCTTGCAAAAAAGGTAAATAAAATGTCCCTGGTATCCCGAGTAAATGTACTCGCCAGACGTTGGTGAGGTGTCCAGGTGTGCTGCAGTGTCTTTGATTGTCATGCGAACTTCCAGGAAGTTCTCTGTCCCAGGGTTCAATGCGCTGTTTAGGTTAGACCTTGTTGACGTGTTATCCCTGGTTTTTCCCACAAACACTGGCTTGCCTTGGCTGTAGTACCCGGCACCGCCTGACCCAACGATGGGCACTTGGTGCATCTCTAAGTCCCACCAGGGTATCGTAACTCCAGCGGCTATGACCGACGGATGCATCACAAGCTCGGCTTTGTCTGTGGTTGAAATCCGGTCTATGACCTTGTTGTACCAAGTCGTTGAGCCGCCATTTGCAATGTAGTTTGGCGCTACCATGCTATGGGCAGCAACCTGCCGATAATAAAAAGAGTCTGACTGTAAGCCAGTTCCCATCCCAACACCTACATCAACGGTAAACCCTGCCGACGCAGGTATCTGAAATAACGTGGCCGCCCCTGTGCCCTGGTTGCTTTGAGTGCATACTTGCCAATTCCAACCTAGCATTACATGGTGGATGACCATTGGGTCTGTAATCGGAATAATGCGCCTATCGGCAAGAACTTGTGTGCCGAATACGCCAGCTCCTGCCGCATTAATGTACGGCTCGTTTAACACCTGACTGCCAGACTGAACAATCATTTGACGCCTGTTTTGCATTAACGGCACGGCTATTACGTCGTAGCAAGAATCTTGCGCGTAACGGGCGATAGCTTGCATCTCGCCGTCTTCTTTGTATCCGCCGGATATGCGTTCTCTAAACACCTCGTCTAAGGTGGCCATGTTTGTGGCTAACCCTGTGGTGCCTTCAGCCGCAACAACCGCACCGGCAGCAGGTGTGTTTACGGTCACTGTAGACGTGTTAACAGCGCCTTGGTGCTCAGGTATGTTTTGGATGCTAGAAGAGGCTGGGAACGCCCCCGTGGACTCATCTCGCCGTCGCAGCTCAGACCTGAACTTCATGCTCGCCATAATGTTTGGCATAACAAACGACATGCGCCCACCGCCGCCAGACCGTTGGTCTTCAGCAAGGCCGTCTGCCTCAATCATAAAGACGTATGTCCTGTAAGCCTCAAGAACGACGTTAATGTCTTCTACAAGCAAGGGGTTGGGTCTCTGTATGGCGTTTCTAAACGCTATCCCAGAAACCTCAAAGCTCCACACCTCTCTTCCGAGTTGCGTCTCTGAGCTTGCAAGTGTCGGAATGCTTTCGTTCTGGTCGAAGAAAGTCTGAGGCTTTTCCACAATAGAGAGGCGCAACCCATATGCAGGTTTGGACGGGGACTGCGAGCCCCAATAAATCTTTCCAACGTCTGCAGAGAGGGTCTCCGTGTCGGCAGCGTTGTTCCACCTGTCTGCGATGGTCGCCCCTTCAGCCCTTGTATCAAAAGAGAAAGATATCTCGTCAAGGTAGTACCTTGGGGCTTCGGGTATTAGGCTGTACGTTCCGTTTGTTACCCTTAATGTTGGAGCAGTTACGCTCGTCAACTCCTGGAAAGGAGGGAACGTAATTGGAACGCCAAACGGCCTTTTAGGAAAGCCAGGGTCTGCCGTCCCTCCGAGGCTGTATCCTTGCGAAACAAACGAACTGTTTAAATAAGGGAGGTTAATGTTGACGCGGAAAGTGCCGTATTTTGCTTCAAACTGGTCACTAAGAACTGTTGCTGACGATAGCTTTAATGCTTCTTGGTGCAGCGCAGTGTGCGTTTGTTCTGTAAAAAGTTTAGTTCCGCGTGCCAGTTTTTTTCTGGTTATCTTAGTCAATCTGTAATCTCCTCAAGAACAACCATCGACAGGTGGAAGCACTGCCTAAACCAAGGCCTAATCTTCCAGGGCGCGTCCGTGCTTCCGCCAAACCTAGACAATGTATAATCAGGGATGCACACAGAAAGCCTTACCCTCGACCTTTCAGGTATTGGGGTGTTTGCTTTTATCTTGCTGTAGTGGCCATCAATCGTTCCACCGGGGTAGGTTGGGGTCATAGGGAACGATGCAGCCCCAGTAGTGTTTCTTATTGATTGAGCCGTGATCTTAAAGTTTCGTTTTTGCAGCTCAACGGCATTAAGGGAGCGTTCTTCTGTCTTGTAGATATGATCAACGTGCAAGGCTATAGACATATCCGTAGCACTATCCCCAGAAGTTACGCCTGGAGGAACCTGAGCAGGAGTTAGGGTCCCAGGCCACGTCCAGTCTGCATCGTAAGGGCTGAGGGTAGCGCCTACACCATCCTCAGTCATTAACAGGTAGATACTGTCAATCGTGACAGAGTTTTTAAAGAACAGGCTTGTCGTCCAAATGTACTGAACGCCATTAGAATCTGTCGCAGCGGGCCTGTCGCTAAATATGCCAGGAACGTCATATCCTTTAAGGCGTTGCCTGTTGTTTATCTCAGGGTCACCCTGGGAGTTTGAGGCTTTGTCAGAAGGGTCGTTTATGGCCCTCATCCATGGAAACGTAATCGGGTACGTATCAGCAACGCCTGGGTCTTGCGGACTCCACCCCATGACAAAAGTGCTAGGAGTGTATCTTGTTTTGATATCACCGACAGGAATCCTGTTAAAGTGATCAACCATCTCATCAAGGCCGTCATCAATCCTGCTTCCATCAGCAGTAGTGTCCTTGGACAGTTGGACGTTAGTCGTGTGTCTTGGGTGTTTTTTATACGCCATTATAAGCTGCCCACCTGGGTAGATGTACCGTACCCGTTACCCGTCTGGTCGAAGCATCCAACAAATACGGCATTTGCTGCAACTCCGGGGTTCAGTAAAATAGGTGTTGCCTTTGACGGACCTCTAAAAACGCAGCCCACGGCAATTACCTTTGAAGTCGTTCCTTCAAGATCAATATGATACGAGGTAGCATCGACCGTTTTTTCAAACACGCAGTTCCTAAAAACAACCGTGTGGCCCGCTTTAACAACCGCCAGCGCTGCAGAGTTTTGGTCTGAAGACGTTAAATATAACCCGTCAAGAACCACGTTGTTGTTTAGTGTGAGTTGGTTGGTAAACCGGCTGCTTGAGCCCAGACCAGAGACAAGCGTGTTGTCTTTAGACAGTTGCCCGCCAGGGTATTCTCCACCCGTCACTGTAAAGTGGTTGTTTGTCTTCTGAACCTCGTCAAGGTTAGACCCTGGCATCGTGATGCTAAAGGTTTGAACAACCTCCCTAACAGCGTCACGGTGTTGCCTGTTGATCTGCATCTCCCGAGTCTCAGTCGTGTCGAGGAGTTCTCTTGATAGTAAGGGCGACAAGACTACCTCCCGTACCTGTGTCTGTTGCCAAGAAGCCTAAACACGGCCTTTACGGAGTTTAAAGCAACCCCGTGCGCCTTGTCTTGCATATGCCCAAACAGCATGTACGAGAACGATTGCCCTCTTACGTTGTCAGACGTTGCCATCGTGTTCATCTCTTGGTCGTCAATTAAAAGCGTCCCAGTCGCTGCTGCAGCCGGGTTTCCATATGTAACGCCTGCGTTGCCAAAGACTTTTTCGACCAAGGCAGTTCCAGATTTTACCCTGGTCCTGATTGTGCCCTTGTTTTGAATTAAGTCTATAGCCTCGTCTCCAGAGACGTTCGGGTCGCCAGTGTAGTCAATAACTTGAGAACTCCAGCCCTTCATGTCTGAAGACAGGATTGTGTTAAGCTGCCCATATAGCCAGTTTGGGAACAGGAAGTTTGCAGCGTTTCCGCTTCCTGCACTTTCAGTGCGGATAAACAAACCCCTTGCCTTGTACGTAAGGCCGTCGTCTAAGCCTACCTGTGGAGACTTGTACGCCCAGTCAACAGGTTGAGCTTTTTCGTTCTCTCTAATTCTGCTGTTGGTGCTTGCGCTCCATTGCTCCCATGCAATCAATCCATCGTTGGCGGAAAAGACTGTGCCCTTGTTTATTTGAAGGCCAGACACCCCAGAAGCCGCCTGAGTAGCGGTTTTTCTTTTGAAGGGAAGGAGTATGAGGGGGGTTCTTGCGTATTCGTTTGTAATTATGTCAGGCGTCCCGGCAGGGCCTCCGCCTGCAGCGCTTCTCCAGCGAATTTTTATTTCCATGCCAGCCTGAGAAGCAGCGCCTGCTATAATATAGCATTGAACCTCTGCGCTTCCTGCGGTGGGCGCTGCTTTTTGAAAACCAGGCGCTGCCGTTATTCGCTCATTTGGAACAATGAAGTCCAAAACAGTGCTTGTAGCGCTGGTAAAAATTGGCTCCCAGGTAGTGTGGTCAAAATAAAAAGACATCGAAAGCGTGTTAAGGGTCGTAGATGTGCCATCCCAAATTGATACGGGAATCCAATACGCTTCATCTGTTGCTGATATAACACTAGCAAAAGAGCCTGAGTTGCCTGGTAACTTATAGCCGGAAGCCATTCGCTCCCATTCCTCAAACACCCACCCTAGAGCCCAGGCAGCCGAGGCCGTTGGGTTTTCTCGTATAAACTCGCCCCTAACAGTTCGGTAGTCTTCATTGTCTACGTTCCTGTCAATCGCACCACCGCGCCCTTGCTCTAGGATGTAATAGCTGTTGTCACCAACACTCTTGTTGACAGAAACAAAAGCCCCGGAGGGGACGTCCCATTTCTTACCAGCGTCAGCAAACGATTGATACTCGACGCCGCCAATGCAGTAGAACTTTTCCTCGCTGGCAACAAGCCATGGAGCCATAATGTTTTTGGTCGTCCCGACTTCGCTTGCAGGCGTACCCGCTGAGTCGAGCTTAACAACGCTCTCAAACGTCCATAGAGCCCACTGTCCCCCGGTGTAGCAAAGGCTAATACCCTGCATAGGGAAACCGACAGAGAACGACCTCTGCTTTGCTGAGTGAGCAATGTGAACGAAGTCGTCTTTATATTTAAGGACGGTTGTGGGTTGCTGGTTGTTGAGGTTTGTTGCGCCAGATTGCGTGTAATAGCCTGTAAGAGGGTTTGTCATGAAAGAGTCAAAGAATGGCCGGATAGGGCCGGATATCTCCTTCATGGATAGCCCGTTAGACGTCGAGTAAACGCCGCTCTTATCAACCCATACAATACTATCCTCTATCCTTTTTACGGCCATCTGCCCGACACACCCGACACTGCTGCTTACTTTGGTAAGGACGCCGGAGGCAACCGACTGAGTTTCAGGGATGGTCAGCCTCCACATCTCATCTTCGGTCCACACTAGAAGCGCACCAAGGTGAGACGTAATGGCTTTTATTTCAGAAGCCCCAGGTATCTTAATGGCGTTTATAGACCTAAACGCAGACGCAATATTGAAGTCCGATATGTAGACAAACCTGTTATCCGCCATTGCGAGTCGATTGCTTAAAGCTGCAACCCCCACAGGGCCGCCAATCTCATGGCTTTCGAGATAATCCAGAAGGTTTTCGTCTGCGCCTGTTGTCAGGTAAAACCTTCTTACAACGCTAGACTCTGAGTAAAACTGCTCGGTGTGGTCTGCGTCAAATGTGGTGTTGACGGCCTTGCCTCTGCTTTTGCGGAAAGACGTTGGGGAGTAGACAAACAATCCAGCATGCTTGCTTCCAAAATAAAGGCGGCCTTCGAACCTGCTAAAGAAGAACGGAGACTCGATTGCAAACGACCACGCTTGCCTGTTTGTGTCTCTGTTTGTTTCATACACGCCGTGGCGCTTTGCAAGAGGAAGGACAGACTTTTCAGCGTGAGACGTGTCCGTGTATGCAGCCTCTTCCCATCGCTCTTGCGTGTTTATGTCGTATATCTGAACCGTGTACATGGTTACAGTTTGAGATCTGTCAGCGTTGTCTTGTGGCGTAACTCTTGTAGAGAACACGCTAACAATTTGCTTAAACTTCCCATGCTCAAACAACTCCGACCCAAGGTGGGTCAGAAGCCCCTGCTCTGTGCTTGAGGGGTTGCCGTTAGTAAACCTTGTTCCAAAAGTTGTGTCGTACTGAGCCCTCTGCCCAAACCCGCTACGCACAACCCAAGAGTTGCGCTTGAACATCATGTTCTGTACGAACGATCCCTCGCTGTATTCGAACACGTCTGTACCACCAGCTAGCAGCTCTACTTCTTTTCCCGGTACTGCCATGGTGGCTCCTAGATGTAATCGTAGCTGTTGTCGATCCTGTTGACGTACTGGTTGGCCTCTTGCCGCATAGACATAACGTGAGCCCGCAGGTGCTGCTCCCTGCTTTCAAGTTGCGACATTAGCACTGGGTTTACCGCCGCATCGCGAATAGCGTACTGCTTGTATGCGTACAGGGCGATCAGATCGTGAAACATCCCAAAGTTGTCGATAAACGCTGCACCGCCAGATGCCCACGTAATGTCTGGCTCTGCCACGTAAGTAACAAGAACTGTTCCGCTTATCGTAATGCTAAAGGTTAGCGTTGTGTTGATAAGCGATACTGACTCGTAATCAGTCTCTAGCGTGCGCAGGTTGGAGACCATCCTGAACATGCGACCCCTGTTAGCGCCAGTAGCGTTCGAATAACGAACATTAATAAGCGTTATCATTGGCTGGGTTGCCACGCCGTTAATCAAAGGAGCAGGCCCAAGGAGAGTAACCGCGTTTCCGCTTGTTGAGTCTAAGTCGTATGTGTTGCCGCTGAGGGTGATCACCGCACTTGTAGAGAACGCCTGCGGGTCAATCTGCTGAATGACAGTGCGGTACTCGTTGTACCCTAGATTCAGGTATGTAATTACGTCTGCGTCCGTCAAGAAGGTGGTGTCCGGCTCGTCACAGTACTGCTTAAATAGCTGAAATACTTGTCCGACGTTCATTAGCCTAACCCTCCCTGGCCTGGTGCTGCAGACTTAATCGCTTCTGAAGGTGCTACGCTTGCCTTCTGGTCTACCATGCCTTGCGCCGCGTTAAGCATCTGCATGTTCTGCTGCTCTATCGCAGCTTGACCTGCAGCCTCTGGAGACGACATCGCTGCAATGTTGCCTATCGAAGCGCCTGGTTGGGTGTTCTGCACGGGAGTCCGTGGGAACACCTTCCTGCGAATACCTGCTTGCCTAAACTGCGGGTCAGGGTTCTGGAACTCGTCGATAGACACCAGCATGTCAGAGATGTAGTCCTGTCGTTCTTGCGGCAGGCCGTAGAACTCCTCTGTCTGCATTGTAGACTTAATAACCTCTTGGATGGACACCAGGTCGTCAGAAGTGTAAATCTCTGCGTTGTCACCAGCGATAACGCCATCGAGCAAGTCTTTAGCGATGGCAAGCCCGGCGACCTTCTCGATAACAAACGAGTTACCAGTCCTGTACGAGAGTTCTTTAAGAGCGCTCTTGGGGTCGATTAAGCCCGCCTCAAGCATCTGCATAATCTTGGCGTCTCGGTCCTGAGCCTCGTGCCTAAACAGGCTTCCCGCCTGTATGAACACTTCAGGGTTGTTCGACAGGTCTGTCGTTTTTATCTGGTTCCAGACAACGCGGCCCATCCTGTCCAACATCGAAACCATTTTGCCTTCGGTGTAGAAGTTAGCCATGAGTCCGAGGGCAACCTTTGCCATCTCTTGCGTGGCCTTTTCGATGCTTTGCTGCGTGATCTCTAGCTGAGAAAGGTCTTGTCCCGCGAGCTGGTCTATTGCTTTACCGGACGTAATGCCGATGGCTCGCTTGCCGAGAGTGACCGAGTGGATGCCCGCAACGTCCATCATCTCAGACTGAATCCTGGAGATATTGTCTAAGACATAGCTTGGAATGGGCACCGGCTGCATCATCTCTGGCTTGCCGCCAGCAATGTTATACAGGACTTTTTCACCGGGTTGATCGTTGATTGCGTTATCGCTAACGCCAGCCGATTTTGGTATTAACCACTTAGGGTTAGCCATTAACTCTACGTTCCGCATTACCTGTGTTCGGTATTTGTTGAAATAGAACTGCAGATCAACAAGCGGGACAAGAAGGGACAGGCCCCAGAGCTGGGACGGTATTTCTGTATACCGGACAATCTGCACAGGGAAGAGTTCCGTGGGGAGTCCCTCTTCCTTAAACAGATAAGTGCTGCCGAGGACTACCGCGTGTTTGCCATCGCGCCAGTAAAACTCGTAAATTGCAACTCTGTCTTTTGGGTGCGTTCGTACCTTCATCCCCGGATCGTCACCGGCAAACGGGGCCTCGTCGATTTCGGAGGAAAACTGAGGGTAGGCTTCTTTAAGCTCTTTCTTTGTGTGGTACGTTCTTATCGCAACCCAATCGCTCAACTCTGGGCCTGTGACTTTAGCCTCAAAAAAGAGGTCATACGGGCTGATCACGTCCATTGTCACAGATTTCTTGGACGGATCATAGTAGGTGTGGAAGGCTGCCGTGCCGCAAGTAAGAAGATGCTCGATTGCTTTCTCAATCTTGAACTTAATACCGTCTTGCTGCCACCAGTACTGGAGCGCAACCTCAGAGCTTTTTGCCTTAACAATATCTTCTTGCGATGGAGAGGCAGGCATTACAACGACCGATGGGTACGTTGTAGAAAGCCTTGAAAGAACATTCCGGTAAATGTTAAGCAGGAGGTTTACCTGTGCGCGTGTTCTTCCTACGCGCTGCGGGCGTATAACCTCGAACTGCTTAAGTGTCTGGTCAAACGTCAACCACTGGTTGCCAGACAGGAACATAAGGGCAACATCCCAAGTACGCTGCTGCTGTTGCTTATCAACCCTGCTTTCGTCGATTAGCCCAAAGACATTTTTAGGAAACGCCGGATTGTCTTCTGTTTCTTCCATGCTTAACTCTTACTCTTTTTTTGAGTTGTTTCTCAAGGCCGCCATGCTACTCGCCGCTAAGGACCTTGCGGAGCTGTTCCTTAATATCACCGCCCTGTAGGACTTCTTGCTTTCTAAGTCCAAGAAGCTCCTCGTCTTTGGCGGCTTTTGCCTTTCCGGCCTCGTGCATAGCGTATGTCTTTGCACCTTCCAAAGCGGAAGACGTGGCCTTCCCTATGTCACCCTCTACCGCGCCTTCAAGCAGGCCAACGCTAGCAGAGGCGAGTGGGGGTAGGCCAGCGATCATCAAGCCAACATCGGCCAGATTAGCAACGCCACCTACTACGTCCATAACGCCAACATCTTCTTCTTCCATCCTGGCTTTTATTTTCGCAAGCTCGTTTCCTGCGGCGTCTTTTCTAGCAACAACTGAGTCTAGCTTTGCCATGGTGGCCTCCAAAGAAAACGGGGGGCACGAGGCCCCCCTTATAACCTAGCTAACAGTCGGAAGAACAAACTTCGACTGAGGTACAGCTAACTGAAGCGTAACCGACAAGTCACTTGGGACAGGGCCGGTATCAACAGCAGCAGTCATCACTAACGAGCTAATAAACAACTGAGTGCCAGCGTTTAGCCCCACTGAAAGCCCGGTAGCAGACTTTTGGAAGTGCTTTCCAGAAATCTCCGCGTTAGCAAGATCGATTAAAGTGCTGGTTGTTCCTGAAGCGATGGAAGCGGTAGCAGAAATAAGCGTCCCGGCAGCCGACGTGCAGTTAATCTTTAAAGCACCTGTAGCTGCAACGACGCAGCCGCCCGCAACGTTTCCGTTGAGATACTTCACAGTAGCACCGACAACCACGCAGTCCCAGGGAATAGACAAGCTCTCCATGGTATTTGCTTGAGATGGAGCAGCGCCCCACTGAGCAACTTTTGCAGTTGTTGCTGCACCGCCAAATGTCGGAATAATGCAAGTGTAGTTAAGAAGGACGGCAGGATCGAACCCTTGCAGGTCGCAAAGTGTCTGCCACTCTTTTGTTGATTGTAAAGCCGTAGCCATGATTTTTTTCTCCTTAAAAGAACAGGTTATGTTCTTGGTTTATTAGGGCAGAGGGGGACATGGCCTGGCTCATCTGTTCTTCATGGACTTGTTTTTCGTAGTTCCGGTGGCGCACTTCCTTCTGGATAAGAAGCAGCACGTAGTACCCGATTTCTACAATCAACATTATCGCAAGTAGACAGACAAGCTCGACCATATCCCCTCCTAGATTAGGAAATTCCGCAAAGAATGACGTTGTTGTTAGGACGCTTGCACACTTGGTTGTAGTACCAACGGTAGTATCCCTCGAAGCGGTCTGCGTTAACAGTACGCGAAAGGACGTTCCCATCAAGGTCAGCAAAGCCAGGTGCTTGCAGTTCAGTAAGACACCAGGTGTCCATCTTGAGCATAACAACCATGTGGCTTGCCATTGCACGAGAAACCTTAATTGGAATACCGGAGTAGCTAATATCCAAGAAGCCACCATCAATTAGCTTGGTAGGCTTGTCAGACTGCCCGGAGTTAAGAACCATCGACGCATTAGCCGTAAACAGTGACGTGTACGCCTGACGCATGCTTGGGTGCATAATGAAGACATCTGGCTCTACACCACCACCATCAACAGCTTTCGATGTCGAGTCTGCAATGGTAAGATCCAACGACTGCTGGATGCGGTTCAGCGTCAATGGAACGCGCCCATTTGTTATAACAGGAGCTGCACCTCCGCCTGCGCCAGTGTTGTCGTTAGCAGCAAAGGCTGTAATGACGTGGCTACGCAAGATAGGTGCTTCACCGGCTGCTGCAACAACAGGAGCGGCTGTTGCGTCTGCCGCGTTACGGCTAGTTCCGTAATGCACCCGGCTACCCATGTTGGTAAACATGCCGTTTGGCTGCTTTGTTGCAGCGGGGGGGGCTGCGCCAAAATTTACACCAACAGCGTCAACGCCCTGTGTCGGGTGGATTGAAAGAGCGATTGCACGGCCATCTTCGATAAGCGAAGCGGTGTACGCATCACCACCAGCAGAGTTGGTGCCAAAGTTAATCGTAAGCGTTCCGTTTGCAACATCAGCAGCCGAAACAAACCAGTTAGCATTAGCGCCAGTCGTGACACCAGTACGATCAATCTCGTTGTACGTGTCCAAGCGTGTAAGCTGAACGCGAACCCAAGTCGTTTGATCGGTTGCCACACACCCGGTAAAGAGCGAGAAGTCTCCATCATAACCAGAGACAAGCGGAATAGTCTCAAACGGCCTAGCCGCAGCAGCAAGACCAGCAGCAACGGACTGAGCAGCAGCCGTGTTGCCAGACCCTTGCGTGCGCTCAATGATAAACCCTCGAACAGGCCCACCGTGGATAGTGGCTTTGTTAGCGTTGACTCGGAAGTCTTCAACCAGCTTCTTCATCTCACTGTCCATCCAACTAATGAATGTATGCGAGCCGCCCTTACGAGCAGAAGCGATTGCCTGACCTGTCAATGCGAACTTTCCGTACTGGAACTTTGCAGTGACGTTGAGGTCTGCGTAGCCCTGAGCACCTGGGGATGGGAGCGTTCCGCCTTCATCGACGTATGCGTCCAGTCCAGATGCGCTGCTGTTACGAGAGATATGTACGGGAATAACGCACTGCTTTCCGTGCCAATCCACCGTGTATTTCTCGAACATTTCGAGGCATAAAACTGAGTTATTGAGCTGTTCCTGGATAGGTCCAAGATAGTAATTTTTCAACACTGCATCGAGTGTCGTAATAGTGGCTCCAGCCATTTTTCATTCTCCTAAAATATGGGATTGTCTTTAAAGTGTTCTAGAAGGGCCGCTTTTGCGTCCTTCATTGTTTTGGGTGCCGCACCTTTTGATGATTGCGATCCGTTAACGGGAGAAGACCCTGACTTCCTTGGCCTCGGAGCTGCAGATCGCGTGTCGGTTTTACTCTCTTTCAAGTAACGCTCGATCGCCTGCTGCTGTATTGAGTCCACAAAGTCATGATATTGCTCCGCAACCTCCATGATATTGGCATCCCCGTCATCGACAACGGCCTTGTATAACACCTGCTCAGGAACACCAGGGTATTTCTCCTGGGCCTTCGCAACCTCCTGGGCCAAAGTAGCGCCAGCTTGCTGCACCTCAAACTCATAGATTCGGTCGTTAAGAGATGAAAAGCGCTTGTCATATTCGCTCTCCGGGTCCTCGTATTCACCGAGCCAATCATCAATAGACTCTTCCTTCGGGGCCTCTTTAGCCTGCGAATTCATCTGCTCTAGCTGAGATTGTGCATCTTTGAGTTGCTGTTTAAGGGACTTAGCTTCGTTTCTGTAACGATTCTTAGCCTCGTTTACGTCCTTAAAACGGTTATAAGGTACCCTATGTCCCGATTCTTCTGCTTTATCGGAAGCAGCGTCCGGCGTGGGACTTTCTTCTTGTGAGGCTTGTGCTTCAACTTCGTTGTCATCAAATTTTAACTCATCTGGGTTAACGTCTGCGAGTGGTTCAGACGAGGTGTCCGGGACTGGCGCTTGCTCAACTGGCATACCTGTCTCCAGGATGTTTCCAATCTCGCTTGTTTGGTCTTCGGATAGAAAGCTCATAGTGTTTCCCTTTTACATCTAGTGGGTTTTGGATGGGGTGGACATCGCCTCTGAAGGCGAGAGTTCGTCGTTCTTCCTCCCAAGCGGATCGTGAAACTGACCGCTTGTGTTGGAATACAACTTGCCAGTAGCAATCTCATACTGAAGCATTTCAGACAAGTTTGCAGGCCGGGTTTTGAGTTGCGCGTGCTCTTTTACGTCATCTATCTGCTGCAGACCCATAAGGGCTAGTCCGACTGCGAAGACCATATCGTCGTGCTGGCCGGTGTCGGCCTCTGGTCTTCCAGACTTAGAGAAGACAAACGTGTTGATCTCCTTCTTAAGCCTCTCGTCGCTGATAAGCAGCCACTCCCTTGCAACGTATTCCTGAAGACGTGCCAAGAGAATAGAGCGCGTGCTGACGTTTGTGTTAAAGCCCAAGTTCTCCGAGTACCTATTCGCCATCTTGTCGTACTTAACGCGGCGGTAAAGAAACCCGTAGGACTCTTGAACAAGATACTCTATAATGGAGAGTCCGTAAGAGTTCGACTCAGGGACTATTAGGGCGTTGTATTTCTTCGCCTCGATAAGGACTTGTCGCGCAAACTCAGCCGGGGCCATCCTTCCGTAGAAGGAAGAGGCTATACGGGGAGCGCGTTTATCGGTGACATCGAGCAGACAGAAAGCGGAGTAGTCTCCTTCTGCTGAACCGGAAGCCGTATCCACACCAAGGGTATAGATGTGAAAGGGCTGCGGTGAGGCGTATTGTTCGTATCCCTCATGGGCCACGGCATGGGGATAGATATGAGTTGTGAAAAATCTACGTCCGCTTGATATGAACGCGAGGTCTGGCTCAAGTGGGTACTCTTGGAGGAAGGTGTTCCAACTGGACGCACAGCGAGTAGTGTAAGTCTGGGTTGCCCAGTTGAGTTGTCGTCTTGATAGTCCATGATCTTCCGCCAGTTGTTTGAGTTCAGGTGGGACAAAGTTTGGCTTAAAGCTAGACCGGCAATCCTTTGCATCCTTCCAGCTAAGAAAGAGCTTCGTCATGCCATTAGGCTCATACCAAATACGATGGGCCGGGTTAACACCGTTGGCCGTAGACTCCAGCACCACGGTGCCGTTGTTGCCTGCGGTAGAAAACACCGCCGCAATCGTCGAGTCAATGTCAGGATACATCGCAAACTCAGAGCAGTGGATAGACTGGTAGGTCTGCCCACGTACCGACTGGGAGCTTGCGGTGGTCGCACGGATAAGAGCACCAGTCTCAAACCGCATCTCGTGTAGGTTCTGCTCCATGGGGACCTGTAGCCACTCAGGAAGACACTCGTAGAAGCGTTTGTATATCTTAAAGATACCCTTAGCTGCCTCGTCCGTGTGGGCCACCACAAGGGCTGAATAGTTAGGCCTGAATAGAACGCGCCAGAAGTTGACGGCAGCAATGATTGTCGTCTGCCCCAACTTCCTTGCCTTAAGAACGTACACCCAGTTGTTGAGTTCCAGCTCTTTCAAGAACAGATCTTGCGAAGCATTAGGAACAAGAGGAACCAGGTCGCCGTCCTTGCTGATAATACGAAGATGTGTCTTGCAGAAATACCGGAAGTCTTTAGCGCAACGCTTAATCTCACCGACATGTTCTACAGACACCTTCATCTAATAGCCCCCTGCCATTCTCTTAGCAGCGTCACTACGAGCTTCTTTCTTCACCTTCTTAGGTAGTTTGGTACCTTTAGGTGTCTTTTTAGCGTACTTTTCAGCCACTTTAGGTTCCTTTGCGTACAGGTACTTGCGTTGTGATTCGGATTTAAAGGGCATTACTCCTCCTCCTCTTCCTCGACCTCATCCTTCTGGAATAGCTTCTTGAGCTTTTCTTTGGGACCGTCTTCGGTTTCCTCAACCTCTTCAGTCTCTTCGACCTCCTCTGTCTCCTCAACCTCTTCCACAGGCTCTTTCTCGCCGCGTGGTTTGGTTACGATGGTGACAGCCTGGATATCTTCGATACTGATATCACCGAGCATGGACATCATCCGAGCTGCGGCTTCCTTCATTGCTTCTTTAGATTTCTGCGCCATGTGGCCTCCCTACCATTTAACTTTGTCAGCCCAGTAGGCCGCACTCATTTTACCCTTGGCAATGTTTTTACCATGCCGGGACTTAAACGACTTTCTTTTCTTCTTCATTCTGTCTGTTTCACCAGACTTAGGTTTTCCTGCAGTCTTCGCGCCCTGCTCCCCAAAACGGATTAGCTTAACCTTGTCACCCTCTTTAGCCATCACAACGTGCGACTTCTTAGGGTGCTTGGGTGTTCTCTTAGGCTTGTTAAAGCCTTCAAGACCAAGGCTGGTCATCATGCGACGCGCTGCTTCCATTCTAGCCTTACCCATAAATAGCCACCCTACTGCAGCCGTTTGACTTTCTTGTCACCAGCCTTCTCCTCGTCCTGACCATCCATCACACCCAGTGAGTGAATCTCAGTTAAAATTTCAATAAGATCAGCATCTTGGCGCGTGCCAACAGTGGCCTGCTCTATCTTCATCGCAGCATACTGCAACTCCAACTTAGCCTTCAATATACGCAAGTCATCTATCTGGTCCCGCCTATCCTGACTCGTAGAACTATCAGCCTTCCAATGCTGGAAACGACGCTCCAATAAAAACTTCGCAGCCCGCCAGTCAGACTGTGCATGCTCCTGCAGTTGCTGCACAAGAGCCAGTTCACTTTCAGCCTGAGCATGACCAACAGCCTCCGCAAACTCAGGGTACAACTTCAACCAGTTCTTATAAGTACTAAGACAAATACGAGCAGACCGACAAGCATAAGCAACAGTGCCACCACCAGCTAAAGCTCGACACACCTTACCCACCAACTCAGCACTATACTTACTAGGACGACCACCCTTACTCATGACCAAAAAACTCCAATTCCAGTTTTGACAAAATGGCAAAGCGACGCTGCCAAACAATGAGCCACTCCACTGTGACAATTAGTCACTTGACATGCAAACTATTCATACCCCATAGGGGGGGTAGGGGGGGTCGTTAATCTCATTGCTCTCATTGTGCTAGTACGCGCATAAGGACAGAGGCCAAAAACCCAGATTTTCATTTTT
>TARA_R110002012_G_scaffold68077_4_pt1 | contig 31408 bp, 37 predicted proteins | sample TARA_R110002012 | Tara Oceans TARA_R110002012 (sample SAMEA4396515) | marine metagenome | biome: Westerlies Biome; feature: [DCM] deep chlorophyll maximum layer (ENVO:01000326); material: water (ENVO:00002006), including particulate matter (ENVO:01000060) such as... | depth 40 m | reverse complement strand
CCTGCCACCCCGACAAAATGGGTTTTAAAAGAAATTTTAAAATCTGTAAATAAATGAAAACCAATGAAATACATTTTATTGGTTTTCATTTGATATCAATTAAGACCATATATCAAGGTGTCCTAATAGGTGTCCTATTTTTTCAGGCAGGATTTCGTAACTTGCGGATATTGCCCGATTTGACCTTCACAGTGATTTGACTTTCGTTTAACGGATTGTTCCATTTAAACGAAAATCGTGAAAACCTCAAAAACATTCAATGTCTATTTTTGGCTCAAAAGGTCGTGCCGAAAAAAAAACGGGCAGATACCCATCTATGCCCGTGTCAATGTTGACGGCATCCGTGCCGATATCAGCGTAAAACGTTCAACCACCGAAGAGAATTGGTGCAAGGCATCGGGGAGGTTGAACCCCCGAACTTCTAAGGCGAAGGATACCAACGGATATCTGGACGATGTCTACGCAAAATTATTGGACTGCCATAGACAACTGCACTCGGAAAACGGGCTGATTACCGCCCAGGCCATCAAACTGCGTTATCTGGGCAAGGACAAGAGCTTTGGTACATTGTCGGAACTGGTCAAATACCATACCGACCATGAACTGCAAAAACTCGAACAGGGAACCGCCAAAAACTACTCGGCTACAATAAAGTACCTATTAAGGTTTATAAAGAAAAAGTATAATACCCCCGATATCAACCTTGCGGTCATCGATTATGCCTTTCTTGCCAAATTTGAAACCTACCTCCAAACCTGTCCCCCGTTGAGGAAATCCCAACCATTGAACAACAATGGCATCATGAAACACATGGAACGGTTCCAAAAATTGATGGGCATCGCCACGAAATTTGGATGCGTCCGAACAAACCCTTTCAACTTTTACGAATTTAAGTTTGAACAATACGACAGCGATTATCTGGATTCCCAAGAACTGGAAAAATTGGCCTCTTCCCATATACAGGAGATTGGAATAGGAGTGGTCAGGGACATTTTTATTTTCTCGTGCTATACGGGGCTTGCCTATATAGAAGTAAAGCTGTTGAAGAAAAACGATATCGTTACGGGCATCGACGGGGAGGAATGGATAAATGTGCGGCGTAAAAAGACGAACACTCCTGTAAAAGTTCCACTTCTTGAAGAGGCAAAAAGAGTCCTTGACCGCTATTCGGATTTTCCCAATGCCGATAACGGGCACTCTTTATTGCCCGTTTATTCCAATCAAAAAGTGAACGAATACCTAAAGATAATTGCCAAACGTACACATATCAAAAAACATTTGACCTTTCATGTGGCCAGGCACACCTTCGCCACAACGGTAACGCTTTTAAACAATGTCCCCGTCGAAACGGTCTCTAAATTATTGGGGCATACCAAACTGTCCACTACGCAAAAGTATGCCAGGGTTATTGAAAGGAAAATCAGTAACGATATGACCAAATTAAAGGCAAAACTAAAGGAATCAAAAAGGAGTCCGAACTATAGGGAAACGGCACACGACCATTTGAGGATTGTTTGAAGTAAACTTGACCAAAGAGTGAACTGAAAAATTGGAGGTCACAATTTGTGATGTCCAATGAATCAAATAGAATGGGCTTACGGTATGCTCCTTTTGCATTTACCGAACAAGGGGTTGCCATGCTCTCAAGTGTACTGAAGAGTAAAAAGGCTATACAGGCAAACATTTCCATTGTCCGGGCTTTTGTCATGTATAGGAAACATCTTGCGGACTATGGTAATTTAAAGGAACAAGTAGCCAAACTTGAAAAAGAAATGAACGTTAAATTCAAGGACATCCACCAAGCGTTGAACTATCTTTACAAAAGGATAAGGTACAGATTGACCAACAGAACAGGAAGCGGATTGGGTTTAAGTAACATCTTTGAATGATTTATTTGTAGAGTTCAAAAAAATCTTTTCGATTTATTTTGAAAAAATCGAGCATAAGGGCTAAAGAGCCTTTTAATTCGATATCAAGGTCATTTGGTTTTGTTAAACTTTTTTCAAATGCTTTTTTTTCAAATGATATTGCCCATTTAAATATTCCTTTGATAGTTTCAACTTTAGAGTAATATTCTTTTAAAATATCCATTTCGGTTGTGTCTAAAGATTTTTTAATCTGGCTTACAGACATTTTGGAACTGGCAATTTTTACTGCCATTTCAATAGTCCTGTCAACTCCTTCTTGCCCCAAATTTCCATATTTAAAGCCATCGCTTAATATTGATTTTCTTTGGTCAGGTTCCAAAAAAGCAATATCCTTTAATATATAGTCAAGAATTAAAAAGCTATGGGAAAGTATAATGTAAGTAGCTCTTAATGCTATTTCCTTTTTTTGTGCATCAAAACACTTTTTTATGAAATAATAAAGAATTATTAAGGTTGAGTTATAACCGCTAAAATCTAGTTCACTTAGTAATCGAGATTTAGATTTTTCATAAAGGGTTTTCCAAGTTTGATTTTTAAACTCTTTATAACTTTTTATAGAATTAAAAAGTGCTAATAATTCTTCTTCGGAAATTCGTTCTATATTATTATAAGACAGTTTTTGAAGAAAACTACCGTCTAAAATAGTTGTATCGTGCCTGTGTCCGTATTTTCTAACAACTTCTTTTCTGTCGGTTGTTGCAACCACACAACTGTCGAATCCGAGCAATTGCTGTAAACCTTTTGCCCATAAAATTCGTTCAAATGCTTTAGGAGATTTTTTGTTTTTAATATCAACATTTGTTCGTTCCCTACTCAAACTTGACACTCGGCCATACAAAAACAAGTCAATATCTGTTATTTCATTTCCTTCAAATACATATTTTATTCCACGTGCTACATAATAACCATTATTTAGAAAATACAAACGTAATTTCTCTTCCATTAACTCGCCTTTAAAAAGTTCTGTTTGTTTTTCCATATTAATTTCTCATTGTTCTTAATAATTCACCAACGTTTAGACTAGGTGATGTTGATTTTTTCCTGCGGACTTTCCATCTATTCTCTTCAGGTCCAGTATAATTTGAAACACTAGTACTGCTAATTCCTGATTCCAATGTAGATTTTTCCGCAAGGTCTCCTTTCTCAATTACATCAAGAGCTATTTGTGCAATATCATATTTCAATAATCTCATATAAAACCTACTTCCGTGACCATGTTCCAATTGAATTACTCTATTCATTTCTAATACTTGATAATCTTGCCCAATTGCTGTACATGGACCAACTCTTTCACCTCTTAATAGTTTTCTTAAAGTGTTTGTAAGCATTGAATAATCCTGAATCTTTCCTCGATTTGAAGTACTAACTTTTAAGCCATAAATCAACGAAGAAATAAAAGCTTTAGCCAAATCCAATGCATCATCCTCAAATGGGTTTCCAAATTTTGCAAAAGAAGAAGGTTTCGTTAAAAATATTTTAGAATGCTGATTATTGCTAACCTCATTAAAATCATACATAGCGATAGATTGTAATTTTGACATTAGAGTCTGTCCAAGTATTGTAAGAGCAGTTTCTATGGTTACACATCCATCTTTAGAAATTAAAATATCTAGATCTGAAACTTTTTTTGCATCATCGGAACTTAAAGAACTTAATACTTTCGCTGTTTTTTCGACGGAATCTCTTTTGAAAAGATTTCCATTAAAATAAGTTTTTGCACCATCAAATTGTTCAAAATCTATTATTCCAATATCTTCGGATTGTTGAAATAGTTTTGTATTAGTTTTACTGTCAAGCTTATAATTATCTCCGATATATTCTTTTAATAATTTCTCTTTTATGGGTTTGTCAGAACTATAGTTGGTTAGTTCTAAAGATGCTTTTTGGAAATTATTTGAAGATTCATTAAAAATTTCGGATGTGTGAGTTAAAACCCCAGAAGTTGTAATACCTAAGATTGAAATATCACCACTTTGAGAGATGTCAATTAAATGAGCATCTTTGAGAGTTTGTTTTATTATAGGTAACTCTAATTTTTTATTAATGTTTAAAGAATCAGAAATTGCATTTACTTTATCCTTATTGAGTGTGCTTTCCTGTTCAGAAGCGGCTAAACTAGATAAAAGCAAACCGCATTTTCCGGCAAGTTCTATATCTTCAAAATCAGAGGTTCTCGTAACTTCTTGAAGTTTTTTTGTATGGTGAATTATCCAGGCTCCTTCTGTTCTATTTTCCATTAATTTGTTTTGTCATATTGTTATATTTATAACAAATATACTTTTTTAATCACAAAAAAAGGGGTGAAAAATATCTCTTAAATTTTGGTCTCCAAAATCATCTTCCTGCTCCCGTTCAGTTCCTTCAGCTCCAGCATCAGTTTTTCGTTATCGCCCAGGACAAACTTTGGGAGCACAAATACAAATCGTTGCGATTGTCCATTGGCAAGAGACTTGGGCATTTTATGTTTATAGATTACCTCTTGCTGTAACCGTTGGTAGGAGGCCTTACGTTTGCTGTTCCCGTTGGCACGGTACATATTGAGATAATCGATTTCAAAATCGATTCCGGATTTGTTCTTGACCTCTATGACCAGATACACTTCGGAAGCATCGTAGGCCATTTTCTGTAACTTTAACCGGATTCCTTTTTTGCGTTCTGTGGCAATGGTTTCAGAACTGGATCTGAGCAAATATTCGCTTGCCCTTCCAAAATAAGCCGTTCTGTCCTTATTGGAAGCTGTTATACTGTTTCCAGTTTTGGGTATTTCCATTATAGGACTTTCATTGCCGATGCTTTCATCCTCATCGATGAAATAGTTGAGTTTAGGAAGTTTTTCGGAATACTTCAAAATATAGGAATACACCTTGCCGTCACTGGTGACGGTCAATAGGTTGCTTTCGGTCCCCTGTTTAGCCTGTAACAATCCAAAATACTGTTCCTTCTCACGGTTGTAGGTAAATACAAAATGGGAAGCTCCTGTAATACCCTGTCGAATAGGTTTGGGAAAGAACAAAGCAACGTTCTTTTGGTCATTGGCATAAATGGTATCGAGTGATCTCTGTGCCTGTATCGAGATTGTAAAAGTCAATAACAGTAAAGTGATAAAAGTTTTCATAAGATTGATATTTAATAATTGCCCATCATGGGCTTTCCTTGAAATTTGGTCTTGGATATTTTTAAAATGAGCCTGTAGTTATCGGTAATCGTTACTTTGACATTGCGGTGGTTCCGCTGGAAAATCTTCTTGAACCCGCTGACCTGTGGTACACCGGCAATGTTGATATCGTCAACCATATCGCCAACGATTTCATTGGTGACCTCGGCCCTAAAGCTGTTTTCTACATAAATCCCCTCGCTACCGTCTTGATAGTCATGAGCCTTTAATTTTACGGGTTGATGATTGATGTTTTCAATATCGATAATTGTCCTATTGGGCTTAAAGCTGACAAATCCATAAATGGGCGTATTCTTGGGAATCCATTTTCCGTAAATAGTCGCATCTTTAAGGAGTCGCATCTGTAGGCGATAATTGGTCTTGACGGTCTGCGTGCCATCCACACGGACATAGATGAAACCGTCCGTGCTTTTTGCATTCAAATCATCATTCTCAATGGGATGGGAAGCAAAAAAGAGCTGGTGCTCCAAAGCACGTTCCTTGACTACGACCTCGGTTTCCTGTTCATAAATGACATCGATAGTGTCCTTTTTCTCCTCAATAGTCGGTTTCGATGGCCTGTATCTCGGATTGATGTTTTCATAGGATTGTTCCAAATACTTAATCTGCCCTTGTTGGTAGATACTGTCCACCAATTGCATTTTTCTCTTGTCCAACAAATCCGGGTCATATATCCCCGTGGAATCCAATAGCCGTTCATCATAGATGCTTGGTGCGTTGGTCTGCCTGACCTCCTTTAAATCGTTCAGGGCATCCAATTTGGAATCGTACTGTTTTTGGTCGTCCTCCAGTTCCGGTACGGGAACCTGGTTATTTTCCAAGGTCGGTTCTTCATCCTCTCCCAATACCAGCATGGCATAGCTACCTATAAAAAGCAGGATGCATACCAATACAATGGAAAAGATGATTTTGTTTTTTTCTACCTTCATTTTGTACAGGTTTTATTGTTCATCATTGATTTTTCGTAATGTTTTTTCAAAAAAGGCGGTAATCAGCAATCCGTGGGTATTGTTCGGAAAGTTCCTGTCCACCTTGATAAGGTTGCCTGTTGTGATAAGCTCGTAGGTATCGGTTATGGAACCCCGATTGATTTCAAATGTGGTCCTGGTCTCAAATCTGTAAGGCTCGTTTTGGATATCCACTTTGGATTCGATACTCAACACTTTTTGAACGAGCGAATACTGTAACAAACGGTTATAGACCCCATCGGCCTTTTTCTGGCGGTACAGGGCATCCACCGAGCTATTGCCCAACCACAGCGCCTTTTCCAGATTTCTTTCGTAATTGCTCGCATCGATATTGTAGAAATAGGTATGGAACAGCTCCAGATGGGCCAATGCCTCCACGTTCAGATTTTCCCGTTGGGAGACCAATTTCAAGGGAATCACGCTACCGTCCGAATTGACCACAAAGGCATTATTAACTGTTTCCTTATGTAATTTGATGACCATCAGTACGGAAACAATACAGGTCAGTACGGCCCCTATAACGACCGTCAATATAATAAAGCGGTTGAGCTTTAGAATGTCGTATATGTTTTTATAAGGTGTTTTCATTTTAAGTATGGATGAATAATAACCTAATGTCTTAGGCACTAAAAAGTTTAAAGGTGAAGGAGATGGCCCTGCGGTACAGTTTGAACTTCAGGAATACGATAAACCCGATGGAACCCAATTGCAGCAACGGGGCAAAAAAGCTGCTCCCCCAATCCGTTCCGAACAGGTTGCTCCAAAAATTCGTATTGATTTCGGTGTAGAGGTTGTTCACGAATACATTCACCAAGAAAAAGGCCGGCACCAACATATAGACCCCGGCATACAGCTTGAAGAAATTGTACGCCAAAGATCTGAACTTTTCAAAGACAGCCAAACTGATGACCAACGGGAAAAAAGCCTGCATGATGCCCAATAGGAAAAACCGCTCCGCCAGAAACAAGGGATAGATGAACAAATCCAACAACCAAAGGAACACCCCGATGATAAACGCCAGCATCTTCATCCCGTACAATGGTGTCACCAATGCTTCATATAATATAGCCATTGCTTTTTTGGCGGCTTCCAAGGCACCCACATCCTGTTCGATGTCAATATCCTGCATCTGCAACGGGAGGAGTGCCGGAGCCGTGTCCCGGTATCGGGTCTCGATGGCCACCAAAATGGCATCGAAAACGCCCAATACCTGTGTTGAGAAAATGACCAGAATGACCACGGCGAAGTTCTTGGCCAGTTCCGCAGGGGTTAACCCCCAGGTATAGCCCTCGTTGTTCGCTACGCCCTCGTTGTATTTTTTCAGGATATTGACCAAGAAGAACAGTACCGCAAGGGCCTTCATGCCCCCAATGGTATATTGCGAGAAGTCACTATTTTTTATGGTTTGAAAAATAGTGTCCACATATTCCAGTCCTATGCCCAAAAAAATACCCGACATCAATAATTCGTTTCCCGGTTATTGATTTTGTGTTGCATTTCCCGAAAGGCGATAATCTCCCGATACCGTCTGGTCTTCGCCTCGATTTCCGCTACCATTTCCTTGGATTCCAGTTCCTTTTCCTTGAGGACCGCCGCACGTTCGGCATCCGTCATTTTCATACTGTCACTGGACAGGATTTGGTCGATGTATTCCATAGCCGCTATGGAATTTTCCAAAATGGCATCAAAGGAATCCGATATACGGGTAACTTCATCGGGCTTGATAAACGGGGAATTCAATATTTCCCTTAAATCGCCCTGCACCACTTGGTACAGGCGTTGGTTGTTCTCGGCAAGTTCCTTGACCGCCTTTAACTGTTTGATGACATTGTTGACCTTATCGATGTTCTCTTTTTGCTGTTTTAGAAACTTGACGGTCTGCATCAGGTTGCTGGTCTGTTTAGCGGATTCGACCAACGATTTCATAAAGGAAATAAAGTTCGTGTTGTCATACACGGGCATCCCCTGGGCCGTGGCACGGCCGGGCAATAAAAAGGCCAAGGTTAGTGCCAATACTAAAATTTTGATTTTGTTTCTCATTTTTCTGTGTTTTAAAGTGATTATTATTGTGATTCTTGCAAGAAGCGACCAATGGCCGTTTCCATATCGTTTGTTTCGTTATAGATGGCCATTATGGCCTCGTTTTCCTGTCCGTCGGTGAGGTAAGCGGCAAAGACTTCCGGCGGTACTTCCAATCGGAAAATGTTGCTTTCCTTTCCTATCTTGATGAACATCTCGGTGTACTTTCTATCCCCGGTCAGGTTGTTCCGGATGGATTTCAATTGGTTCAGGTCATGACTGGAGAGGTTAAGCCTCTTTTGTAGTTCAGAATACCCTTTTTCGTTCCTTAGACTGTATATGACCTGGGTATTTTCAAGGATGCTTGCCGATGTGGAATTATTGGGCAATTGGTTGATGGACTGGAGAATGATCCCAATGGCCCCGTTCTGTTTACGGATGGCCTGATAGTAGAACTCCACGCTTTCCAGTACGTTGCCGAACTTCAGTTGTTTGGCAAACTCATCGAAGAGAATAATGCCTTTTTCGGCCTTGTTCCTCCAAATGGTGCGTTGGATAGCGGACTTGATGAGCTTGAGCATTACGGATAGGATTTCCTTGTTGTCCTTCACTTCGTCCAGTTCAAAGACAATCAGCCGTTTGTCCTCGATTTTATAGGTCTGGTCTTCGTTGACGTTGAACAGGAAACTGTACAGTCCATCATCGACATACTCCGAAAGGATGTGCAGAAAATCATAGATATTGAAATGCTGTTCCTGGATGTGCAGCTCTTCCAAAAGGCTGTCCTTCTTCACATCGACGAATCGGTATAGGTTTTCTAAAGAATGGGTACTGTTCCTATTCTGTAAATAGTAGTGTCGCAATACTTTTTTGACCGCAACTTCTTCAGCTTTGGTCGTTGCTTTTCCGGAGGCCAAAAGTTCCAAAATGAAAATGGCTAAATCCTCTAATCGCTCTGGTGTCAAATCCTTGTCATCGGAGATATAAAAGGGGTTGATGCCCAGATTTTTCCCTTGCTCGTACCGCAGAATGATGTGTTTATCAGGATAAAGCTTGGCAAACTTGGCATAAGAACCACCTAAATCTATAATGACCAGTCTCACATTTTGCTCGAAATATTGACGTAAGATGTTATTGGCCAAAAAGGATTTGCCCTCGCCCGTAGGGGCGAAAACGGCAAAGTTCCTGGCTTTGATGCGTTTCTTTTTTTCGTCCCATACATCTTTCAGTACGGGTATGTTATGTTGCCTGTCGTTAAAGATGATACCCGTGGCATCGGATTGGTAATTGGTATTGTTGATATACAAGCAAAGGGCGTGTTTTAAATCGGTGACGTATAAATCCTCGTTGGAAAAGTTGGAGGCATGGCAGCAATAGGAGTTCAGAAAATAGTTTTTCCGTTCCTCTCCCTTTGGGTAGTAAGGCACGACGTCCAATTCCTTGAACTCGGTCTTGATTTTGGAAGCGATTCTTTCTAACTGTGCTTCCTCCTTATCCCAAAAAACAATGTTCAAATGTCCTCGAATAATCCGCGAACTGTCATCCTCGTTGATTTTGGCAACGATGTCCTCGATTTTCTTTAGGACAACCTTATTTTGCGTACCGAAATTGGAACTCTTCTTCAGTTCCTCGATTTTTTTATCGAGCAGCTTTCGCCATTTGTGCTTGTCGTCCAGATAGATGATTTGGTTGACGATATGGTTTTCATTAAGGTTCAGTCCCAATCCATCGATATACCCTTGGTGGAACACAAAATCGTCCGAAGTAAATTTTTCATTGGTCTTGCTGCTCTGTACCACATCGCCAAAACACAGTTCGTTATTGATGGCCAGCACATCAAAATGGTTTTCGCCGATTTCAATGTTAGATTTCCCACCACGGCGGGCAGGCTTCAATTGAATATCGGTATCGAAGCCGTCGTTGAACCCGTTAAAATAAGTATCGGTCAATTCAAAGATTTCTTTTTCCTTTAATGGAAAAAGGGACACCCTCCGGCTATTGTTGACAAAGGAAACGGCATCGTTCACCGAAGCGATGAACTCCTGTACGGTATGGCCCATCTGTTTATGGATACCCTTTTCGATCTTACGGAACGGATTGGTAAACTTGGCAGCGTTCAATGTCTTGTTGTGAGGAAGGACAAAGAACAGATAGCAACTATGTTGCAGGTAATCCCGCCCTTTAAAATAATCGTGGATCGCTTTTTGGAGAAAGGTATCATTGGGCAACTCGTTCGCCGTATAGTGGCTTTTGCGGTAAACGTCCTGTTTGTGGATTACCGTAGCCACGGGCAATGATTTGAACGCCTGGAACCACGAACCGTGAATGTCCTCAAAGTCTTTTTCCGACAGGGAGTAGATTTCAGGATTGTCCACTTGGTAGCCCAAGACCACATTGCCATTGTTGGCAAAGATTATATGGCCCTGGATGTCCAAAATGGGATGGTATGCCGATAGATTTATTTTATTCATATAGGTTTTCAAATTAATGCCCATTATGGGCCTTCATAGTACAGGTTGGTTTGCTTCTTGTTGCTAATGGTCTGTGGGAATACCTTTTTGATTTGCATCAAGGCAGGGTTTTTGGTAAGGTGGGCCAGCACTGTATATAATGTCCCGTTCCATAGGAATACGGAAACGATGACCGCAAAACTGAACGAAAAGATGATGAACAGTAAAGAGCTGATAACGGATGTCATCATCAAGGCGAACAGGGATATGGGCAACCCCATAATTACAGCCCGCTTACGAATGTTTTTATAGACCTCGAACCGTTTCATTAGACCACTATACCAATTAAATAGGTGAAGATGCCCACTACGGCTCCCGCAATGAGTACAAAGACCAGTACCCGCGTGATTCCTTTTTTCAAATCGGCATTTTCACCAAAGAAATGTCCTGCATTGAACAGGAACCCAATCAAGAATATGACCCCGAGGATAATCGGGAAAATGGCACGGATGGTATCGGAAACATCGTTGACGGAATCTTCGATGCCCCCGATCTGGGCAAAAGTCGTACTTGAAATGAGCAGTGAAAGAATGGTTACATACAATGATTTTTTCATAATGGAATCGATTTAAAATTTGCTTGATTTTGATATTCGAAAAATACTGTATATTGCAATTCAAATAATTGATAATCAGTAATTTGTGAATAAAATAAATTTTAAATTCGATTGTTTTTGTTTGATGTGAATTGGCATCAAATCGTATGGAAATCTGAAAAACCTATGTTGATAACTCTAAAATTTTGGAAGGGGCCGGGCCTCAAAAACGTCAGTTTTTGGATTTCGCTCCTGCAATTCTGCTTTGTTTTCGGTCAGCAAAAAACAATTGTCATTGACCCCGGACATGGTGGAACCGATTCCGGTGCCGTAGGTATAAATGATATATTGGAAAAAGATGTGGTTTTGAATGTAGCCAAAGAAATTACCGTACTTAACAAAACCCTTTTTGATGATAGATTTGCTATCTATTCGACCAGATATACCGATACTTTGATTTCACTAAAGGATAGGGGCCGATTGGCCAGGGCACTCAAAACGGATGTGTTTGTGTCCTTGCACTGCAATTATTCTGATAACCCAAATGCAAGGGGTGTTGAAGTTTATGTGTCAAATCGGAAAGCCAAATATTCCATTGAAGCCACTTGGCTAGCATATAATATACAAGCAAACCTGAATAGGAAGCTTGGTTTTGAAAGTAGGGGCGTAAAGTTTGCCAATTTTCAGGTACTTCGGGAGACTGTTGCGCATGGCCCAACGGTACTTGTTGAAATGGGCTTTATGACCAATACCGATGAAGCGGGTTATTATTTGAAGCCTAAAAATATTCGGGCTATGGCGTTGGCTATTTTAATGGGATTATATAACTATTTTAATGCTGGACTATGAAGGAGTTCTTTGTTGAGACTGTCAAAATAATGAAATGGATAATTATTGCTTTTTTTAAACAAGTTAAAATTATATTTCAGGACAAATATTATAGATAGATTTTTATATGTCGTCTAAATCATTGATAAGAACATTTCGAAAAACCTCAATAATTGAAACTTTTAAGTTACATTTGTGCGATTGCTTTGTTCGTCTAAAAAACAATAATTTAAAGTTGTTTGTATGAAAATATCTGGTAATAATATAGGTGAAATGCTTAAAGAAGCAAGAGAGCAGAAGAAATTAACCCAAGAGCAATTGGCCCAAAAAGTAGGTAAAAAACGTGCTTATATTACAAGAATTGAATCAGAACAAGGAAATAAAATAAACCTCCAGACCTTAAGGGAAATAGTAGAAAAAGGCTTGGATGGAGAATTAAATATTGATTTGGATTTATAGAATGGAACAGCTACTTAAAAAGGCTTTCAAAATTGAAATTGAGGCAAAACAAGGCTCAAACTTCGAGGAGTTTGTTGATGAGTTGTTCCTATTGAAATATGGTACAGAAAACTATATCCCTATTCGAGGTACAAGGGATAAAGGAAATGATGGAACAATTTTGTCCGAAAAAAAGATATTGGCTTGTTATGCTCCAAAGAAATATAATAAGTCCGATTTTGAGTTTAAGGTTCTAGGTAGTGATAAAAAAGAAGGAGATTTTCCTAAGTATTTGAATAGTTGGAAAGAACAATTTTCCAATTGGGAAATGCTTGTAAATCATGAAATCTCACCAGACCAGCTAAGTCTTATTGAAGGACTGGAGGGAAACACTTCTATTAGAGGAATAAAGCAAATTCTTCATATAATTGAGAACGATTTCACAAGTAACCAAAGGCGAAAACTAGCCACCTTTTTAGGTATTGGTGAATACTTCAAACAAGATTATATTTTGGATATTGTCCAGGATTTATTGGATGGCGCAAATAAAGATGACACTATTCCATTTGACAAGGAAGATTTAACCCCTCCAAAAGAAAAAATCGAATTAAATTTTAATGAGCAAGATTGGGATGGAGTGAATTCCGAAATGATGTTAGTTATGAAAGACTTTACAACAATTTCTAATATTATATCAGGATATGAGGATAATGAAAAAGATTTGATAAAGCGTAGAGTAATTGAAGATTACAATAAATCTGGAGGCGATTTTAAAGCTAGATTAAACAATTTGACGGAGCAATACACAAAACAGTATAGTAATCTTGATGATGATGGGTATAGATTGAATGTTAGAGCAATTTTACTTTATATGTTTGAACAATGTCTAATAGGAAAGAAAACAAGTAAAGAATGATATTACCGCATCCAGAAAGTAATTTAAGGACTAACTTAATGGTTTTAGGGGCTGATATTATAGGAATTATGAGCAAAAGTCCTTTTAAGGGAAAGTATGTTTTGGTCGATGATGTGATGAATAAATTTTTACAAGTAGATAAAAATAGAACACCAGACCTTTTTTTGTATGCAGTCACTTTTTTACATACTATAGGAAGTATTGAAAAGAAAGAATATAAAATAAGGTTAGTCAAAAATGAGGCGGATAAAGAGCAATTAGATTTATTTCAATAATGTTGATAAGACTATATTCAGAAACCAATTTAATAGATAGTGTTCCATTTCTTAATGGTATAAATATCATTTTGGGTAAATATTCTGAGGATAAGGAAGCAAGGGGAATAAATGGTATTGGTAAATCATCATTAGTTCGTCTAATCGATTTTGCTCTTTTAAGTGGAAAAGCGGAAAAAAGATTTTCTCAGAAGAAATATGATTTTTTAAGAGATGAAGAACATAGTTTAACATTAGAATTTGAAGTCCGTGGAAAGAAATATTTTTTGAAGCGATACTTTTCTGACCTTAAGACTATATTTTTTAGTAATCGCCCAGATAAATACGAAGAATACGAAAAATCAGAAATGCCAAGAATACTTGAAGCCATCTTTTTCCCGACCGAAAATAGTGAAGTATTTTTCGAAGGGAAAAGATATGGTACTTTAATGGAGTTTTTTGTTAAGGATGACTTGCAAAATCAGCAACGAATAGACCCTTTAAATTTCGTTTCGTACAACGCTAATGTTAGAGACAAAGCATTATATAATTTTTACCTACTAAATCTACCAACTAAAAATCTTGTAAACTTTAATGATGTATCTAAAGATTACGAAGAAAAAAGTAAGACAATAAAAGGTCTTACAAATAAAATAAAGGCTGATACAGGGAAAGAAGTAAAAGAGTTTCGTACAGAAATACTGAAGATAGAAAAGCAAATATCAATAATTGAGAAAAGTCTTAAAGATTATAACTTTCTTGAAAATCATAAGGATATTGAAGGTAAACTTACCGAAGTAATTAGCCAAATAAATGAAAAGTCCACACTATATCATATAACAAACAGAAAGCTAGAAAAACTAAAATCATCTTATTCTGATGTTTCAAGTATTGATATTGATAAGATTCAAAAGCTATATAATGAAACCTTATCAACATTTGGAAACTTTGTAAAAAAGAGTTTAGATGAAGTAATAGAGTTTAAAAAACAACTTTTAGCTAATAGAAATAAGTACTTACTTGATGAAGAAAAGAAACTTACAAAAATTATCCACACTGCACTTAGTGACCTTGAAATCTTAGAAAAAAACCGTAGTCAGTTATTTTCTTTGCTCAAAGAAAAAGGGGCTTTAGACAGAATCGAAACTACTTATGAAAAATTGATTGAAGAAAAAACTCTTTTGGAGAGAAACACTGCCATCATCAAAGAAATTGACGAGATTGAGACTATCATGGCGAATACAGACATTGTTATTTCCGAATTAAAACGTGATATAGTAAATGAAGTCAATGAGGTTGACAAGAAGCTGAATGAACTAAGGCTTTTGTTTCAAGATGTTTTAGAGAATGCAATATATCTTGATGAGGAGTTTGATAACTCATATTTTGATGTTACCATTAACCCATCTTCTAAAAGAAACCAACTACCTTTTTCAATAAACATCCAAATTCCAAAGGCAGATGCTTTGGGACAAGAAAGACTAAAAATAGTATCTTATGATTTAATGGTTTTTCTCAATAATAGATTGAATAAGAGAAATATACCTGATTTTTTAGTTCATGATGGAGTATTTCACGCAATCTCTAAAAGAACGATATTTAACGTATTGAACTATATGTATCATAAGGCAAATGAACTTCAAAATTTTCAATACATTCTTACTTTTAATGAAGATGAAATTGATTTTACTGAAGAAGTGAGTAGCAGATATGGTAAGTTGGAGTTCGATATTTCTGATTATGTAATTGCCGAGTTCTCAGATACAGAAAAAGAAACACTATTTAAGCGTTTTTTCTAAATGGCTTGATATGACTAAATCAGAAGAATGGGCGTTTAATTTGTGTGAAAACTCTTTCTTTTCGTTGTTTAGTTTTGCTAATCCTATAGGTAAAAAAGGTAAAGAACTTTGTGATGTAATAATTATCTGCGGTTCTGATATTGTGCTAATTTCTGTTAAAGAAATTAATATTAAGCCAAGTGATAATTTTGAAGTCGATTATAGTAGGTGGACTAAAAGGGCCATTGAGAGTTCATTAAAACAACTAAATGGGGCTGAACGGTTCTTAATAAGTTCTTCTAATTTTAAATTGGAAGACGGAAAAATAGAAATAGAATTACCCAAAGAAAAAAACTTCTACAAAATAGCTTTAGCAATTGGTGGGCAAAGAAAATTCCCTATGCCTGAATCTATTGAGAACAATGGTTATGTAAATATCATGGATGAAATTTCTTTTCATTGTATTATCTCCGAACTAGATACTATAACCGATTTTCTTGATTATCTAAAAGAAAAACAAGAGAAACTTACAAGCATTCATTTCTCAGGACAAGGAGAAGAGGATTTATTAGCATTTTATTTATCTAATGGTTTTGATTTTCCAAATGACACGTATCTCTTTTTAGATGATGATTTGTATGAAAGTGCAAAAACCAGTGCAGAGTACATCAAAGAGAGAGAAAAAAAGAAAAATAGCTATAAGTGGGACTTTATAATTAATCAAATTTCCCATAATCACTTTCAAAGAAATGGGTATAATACCGATACTCTTAACAGTATGATAATTGCCTGTAAATTGATGGCTCAAGAAACCCGGCATGAAAGGGTAAAATTGGTCAATAATTTAGAACACGTAATAAACTCAAATGTTAGGGCACGAATATTTTATTCACCATCCTTTAATCATATCATTTATGTCTTCCTTTCCAGTAAGTTCAATAATTCGAATGAAAGAAGAAAAGAGCTGGAAATTAGATGTCTTGTAGCTGCTTTTTTATATAACAAGTCAGCCGCAGTAATTGGTATTGCATGGGAAAAACAAAACGATTTAGACACTTATGATGTAGTTTATCATAACTATCAAGAGGTTTGGACGAATCAATTTGATAGAAATGCACTGAATGCAATAAACGATTTAGGATACTTTAAGAATCATTATAACGAATTGCAAAACACTGAAAGCTAAGACATAATTAAAACATCAAATCAAAATTTTATGTATACTGTTAAGTTGTATCTTTCAATCTTGATGTCAGGAAGAAAGAAGGACTATTATCTCATTTTCTCTTATCCCCAGCTCCCTTATCAAAAGCCACCAAATTAAACAACTGTCGCAAACGTGAGCGTACCCGATTACCGTAGCGTTCCTCCAACTCCTGGGCATTGAGGTTGGTGGTGGCATGGGTCTGGATGTTATGGTTCAGGAACAGTTCGTAACGAGATAGCAATATTTCTCCAAGTACATTGCAGTCCTTCCCGAAATGTCTACCTGTGGGTTCTACGCCCAGGTCGTCAAAGCAGTAGAACTTTTTGTCCCCATAAGCCTCAATGATTTTATAGCCGATATTGTTAAAGGCAAAGGCAATGTTCCGGGTGGGGATGACTTCATAAGGTTTACGGTGGGGTACGATATGACGCAATAGTTTCATCAGACTGGTCTTGCCGCAACCCACGGGACCGGAAAGCAAAATGCCCTTATGAATGTCGATACCGAGTTTTTTACAGTTCGCCTCGTCCTTAATGTAATAATTGCACAGCTTAAAAAGTATGTTCTGGTCTTCCTCATAAATCCTGAATTTTTTGCCAAAGAGCAATTTCCCCTTTGCATTGAGATAAATGAGCATTTTATCAAAATCGTAAATGATTTCGTTGTTCTTGAATGTTCCCAAGGTATATTGAACACTGCCCTCGATGATGATATGTGGTTTATGGGAACTCATAGGGGATCACTATAATTTTTATTGGAACTTGTCTTTAGGTTGTCCGTATTTTGGCTAACTGCAACCACTGTCTTAACTGTTTTGAGCTCGTCGGCTTTTAGCATCCAGTTGCGGGCGGTAGCCTGCCAATCGATAATCTTTGTTTTACCGCCTACTTTCCAGCCGATGCCTTGGTAATGGTTGTAAAATTTTTTGGCCTCCAGTTCCGGCCAATTTTCTTCTTGAAAAAAAACGATGACCTCATTTTCATTTTTGGGCCGGTCAAGTTTATTCCCGTTTGTATTGTTTATTACTGTTTGTATATGTTTGTTTATAGGTACCACCGCTTGTCCATTGCTTGTCCCGATATTGGTATGGCTTGGGTACAGAACTTGTCCATCACTTGTCCCAAAATTGAACATCTTGATTTTGCTGCCGTGGAATGGATTGTGGGAAGGTTCGTATAGCAGGTATTTCCAATGGTGCAGTTCTTTGATACAACGGTGGTAGGTGGTCTTTGAACCGATTTTTGAAAACTGAATCACTTCTTCCCGGTTGATATGGAAATTAACGGGGAAGTGGTAATTGTTCCACAACTGGAACAAGGTCACGTACAGACTGATGTGCGTGGGATTCAAACGGCCGTCTTTCGAGAATTGCAGGAACACGGCATTCAGGTGCTTGATGTAATTTATCTGCTCCAAAGAAATATCAGAATTTGTTATGGATTTTGTTCTTTTCCATCACGTTCATAATTTCCTCATAATCGTAATAGAGTACACCACCCACTTTGGTATAGGGTAATGTGCCATTGATTCTTAGGTTCTGTAAGGTGCCGGAAGAGATTCCCAAAAGCTTTTTTACCTCTGGGGATTTTAGCCATTTTTTAGAAACGTGTCCTGATTGGTTTTGTAAAAGTTGTTTGATGTCATCGAGCAATTCTGTTTTGAATTCCCGAAGATCTTCGGTGGTAATGATGGTTGCTGCCATAATAAAACGATTTAAATAAAAGAGACCATCGCATTACTGTCACCTAATTTGATGGCCTCTTTGCTGATTTGACTTTCGTTTTACAAAATTGATGGGCTTTGGTGAGTTTTATTCACAAGACAGGACATCTTGGGTATTATTTTTTGTTGATTTTAAATGACTTATATTGTATTCGTTTGGGTGTTTGCAAGTTTTGATAGTTAGCTAAAAGGTATCAAAGAAAATGAGCGTTGTCCCTTAAAACGGAAACACCCAAGTTATCGAACTTTGGTGTTTTTATTCATCGATTTCATCCATGCGTTTTTCGAGATTTTCCTTTAGTGCATCAAGGAATTTGGTCCTTCCTTTTTTTCGCATTCGTATTTCCAAAAAAGCTCTGTAATAATCACCAAGATCGACTTTGAAAATACGTTCAGCGGCGTATGCAATATCTTTGATATCCGCCCTTCCTTTGTTTACACAATTGGTACTGTACAAAGCATAAATAAGTTCTATCAAATCTATTTTATTGTTGGTCCACATCATTCGAGACTCTCGAAGGGACCCATTATTTTCTAATCTATCTATCTCTCTTTTTATATATATAATGAGCAAGTCGTAAGCCATAATCTGGGCTACCATGCTATCATGGCTTGTTGAAAATTGTTCGTCTGTTAAAAAGTGGAAAGTTCCAGGGAAGAGCTTAATTGTTGCGTTACCTCTCAAAAAGTAATACTCATCGAAAATAGATGATTCCCTTCGATAATAAGTATAGAAATCCAGATTGTCATTCAGATACGTTTGCAGTTTATTTATCTGGGAATTAAAATATTTGATTTGTGATTTCGTACTTCCTCTTGGTCTTTTGTTTTCAATATCAAATAGTTTAAGATGGTAAATGAGTTTACTGTAGAGCTTGGGCTTGATTATTTTAAAAAAGTAAATCTCACTTTCCTTATTGTCAAACCCTTGAGAAAGCACGATTTTCCGAGCCTTTTTAAGACTTTCCTTAGCCTTCTCAATAATTTTTTCAGCTTTGAATATTATTGAGGTACTATTGTCAAACTCCAAGAATTCAATATGCCTTTCAAGGTCGCTTAATATGTTTGCGTACTTTTTCAATGAGAATGTTATGGATTCTGTTAAAATTATTAAAAATGAGCCCGATTGAAACTACACTTATGGGTAGGATTCAATTCAACTATTAACCCTAATTTTGATATCAAAACAATAAACAGGAATGCAAGAACGATACCTGCGAAATAGAATATACATTAGTGATGAAGAGCAAAAAATCATTAAGGATTGTCCCATAATATTGGGGGGTAGCGGAATAGGAAGTGTAATTGCCGAGTGTGCCCTACGTTTGGGGTTTGAGAATATCACTATTATAGATGGCGACAAGGTAGAGCTATCCAATTTGAACCGACAGAATTATACTGAAGAGGATATCGCCTCCGAGAAAGTAGAGTCCATAAATGCTAGATTGAAGGCTATCAATAAAGAAGCTAATATTGAGGTTTATAACAGTTTTATAACTGAAACCAATGTTGAAAAGTTTATAAAAGGCCATGCAATTGCTATTAATGCCTTGGATTTTACAACAGATATCCCATTACAGTTTGACAAAGTTTGTCAAGAAAATAATATTCCTGTAATTCACCCGTATAATTTAGGTTGGGGAGGACTTGTTACGGTAATTGCTCCAGATGGTATGTCATTATCTGCTATTGCAAAACCAAATGAGAAATTTAATGAGGTCAATATGGTTGAATACATGTCAACGTATATGAGATTTTGGGGAAATCCTCAAGATTGGATCGATGAAATCATCGAGAAATACAAAAGCGAAAAGGAAAATTTGCCACCTCCACAACTTTCAATTGCCTCTTGGAAAGTTGCCGCCATGTGTACCCATATCCTCTTTGATATCGCTACAGGAAGAGCAGTAAAAAAATTTCCTGAATTTTATTTATCGACGATATTGAATTCTTGAATAATGGACTAACATAATTATGTTTGTTTGCCAGAGCCTTACAATCTAAATGAGTTTATTATTGGTGGCATACATAATAGCTTCGGATATATTGGTCACTTCCAGTTTGTCGAATAACTTTCTTCTATGGAATTTTACTGTATCCGGAGACACATAAATTGATTCGGATATTTCATTTATGGTAAAACCTCTGGTCGATAGCTGTAATATTTCTTTTTCCCTCGATGAAAGTTTTATTTTTTCATCGGCTTTCCAAAAGTCACCATCAAGATCATACTTGAAAATTTTATTGTCCCCCTTTTTGTAAATTTTTATGTTTCCTGCTTGTCGTTCTGCAGATAAGGAAACAATACATATGGCTTTCCATATTTTGCCATTATTGGTCAAGAACATGGGGGTCAATTTTTGATTTATCAAAATGGTTTTTCCTTCTTGGTTTTTTATATGAAAATCATATGAGATAGTATGATTCTTTCTTTCCTCCATTGGGATTTTATCATAAAATTCGAACCCTGCCGTGTTGATTTTAATCAGCAGATCCAAATCGGACTTTATTACATATTTAAAGTAAAATGCGTACCCCATCTCCTTAATTTCTTCGGCAGTATGGCCACAAAGAAACAATGGGTTGTCCGATACATACTCAAAGCCCCTTTTCTGATAATCAATCACATAGATGCTTTTGTATGTAGTCCTTGAGAAAGCTTTTATAGCTTCTAAATAATCTAATGTTTGTCCTTGACTTCCCTCTGGAATTTCATTAACCGAATTCTTAAAGGAAAAGAAGTCTTTCATGTCTGCCATATAGTGTAGGTATAAGTGTTTACTGTTACAAATGTAACTTTTTTCTTAACATTTTAAAAACTACACTTTAGTATAGTTTTTATGTAACTAACTAACAACTACCATTTTGTGTAAAAATAGAGCTATGTAGTCCCAATAGATTTGGAAGTAAAACCAGAATTATGATACTTCCAAAAAATTATTTAAAAAGATTAGAGTTAGAACAACTATTTGACCTGGCCAAGTTTGTGGTCAATGAAAACTTCAAGCATCACACAAGTAGTATTTACCCTGAAAATTATGAAAATGACATAAGTTCAATTTTCCAGGAAGAGATGCTTTATTTTAAAAATGCTGGAATTTTTGTTTCCAAAGACGAGGATAATTCCATAATAGGATCGATTAGGGTACTACGGTGGAATTACAAGGACATATTGCCTATCCAGAAAATATTCGGTATTAATCCATTACTGTTAAATGGTTATGACATTAATAAATCCATTTGGCATATTGGCAGATTCGCCATAAAAAAAGGAGTTAAGGATATCAATTTATTTAAGAGGCTTATGGTTTGTGCCATAGCTCCTATATGTCAAGATAAAAACGCTGTAGCTTATGCAGAGTGCGACAGTAAACTTTTAAGGGTCATGCTAGCGTTGGGAATTAAGGCCACTCCTGTAGATAAACCTATCAATTATTTAGGTTCCGAAACCATTCCCGTGAGTATGCGGTATAAAGACTTAATTGGCTTCTATAATAAAAACAAGTCTTTGGTTCCTGTAGATTTTTTGACTTCAACCATGAATTCAGAACTACCCAAAAGGGTAGTTTCTCCTGTTCATCAATACAACTACTCTTTAGTGTAGCATTAAGTAAAGTACTAAAATATAGTTTTATACACGAAGAGTTGATTGTAAAAACAAACAATATACTCTTGGCCGAGAGATAGACCGAAGAGCAATTAATGTCTTGAAACTAAAATTGAATCTTATATAATTATAAATTTTTTTAAAAATGAAAAATTCGAATCCAGAAAAATTCTTGGACACTCAGGAGCTATCAGCTTTGGAAAACGAAACCTTAAAGGGTGGAAATGCCGAAACTGATGTTAAGGTAGAAAAGAAAAAGGAGAAAAAACAAGAGTAATAACCAATCTTAAATTTTTTAAAAATGAAAAATTCGAATCCAGAAAAATTCTTGGACACTCAAGAACTATCAGCTTTGGAAAACGAAACCTTAAAAGGTGGAAATACCGCTGTTGATGATGTTGAAGTAAAAAAGGAAAAGAAGAAGGAGAAAGCTTCCGAGTAGGGAGTCTTTGATTATTAAGGAGGTGTTTATAAATATACGCCTCCTTATTACCAATAACCAAAAAATCACTTAAAAATAGAAAATAAGATAAAGGCACCAGATAACTTTTTAGAAACTGAAAAACTATCAGCACTTGAGAAGTTGACTATAAGAGATGGTATTGATGAACAGGATGATAAGAGGGTTGGAAAGAGAGTAGCCATAGTTAAATAATAATGACAGAAGAAATGATCAATTAAAAATATATTATGAAGACAAAAAATTTTACAAAGGATTGGTGGTTCTCATTTATCGAGAAAAATCTCTCTTTCTCAGAAACACAAGTTTATAAAAAGGCAATCTCTGAAGATACTTTAGATGCATTAAACAATGGAGCTAGAGAAATGTTAAGATCAAGGATAAATAGACTTGATATTACGAATGGGTTCAGACTTTATATAGATGATAAGGAGTTGAGTGACTCAGAAATAAGAAGGCTGATTAAAGATAATAAACTTAACGATTCGGAAAGTATCGAATCATACTGCACCCGTGTGTTTGGCAAAAAATTTGGAATAATCACCAATTATGGAGAAAAGCATTCAGAAATTCTTGCAAGTACTATTTTAAAAACGATTCGTCCTCTATTCGATATTGTTGGAATTCCACCGTGGGGTTTAGAGTTAACAACTTTTATAGGAAACTATGGGTGGACACCACTGGGAATACATACTGATAATAGAGGGGAAAATGTATTACACTATCATTTGGGTCCTGGTAATAAGAGTATGTATGTGTGGGATGAAGATTTGTATGAAAAGGTAGGAAAGGGAATTTCTAATAATAAAAATGTTGACCCACTCCTAAAATATGCAAAAAAATATGAGTTTGGCTCTGGGGATTTATATTATATGCCTTGGAACAAACATCATATTGGGTATTCCGGGGATTTCTCAATTGGAGTAACATTATGGTTTAATAATCCTACCAGGTATGATTTTTCCAAATTAATGATTGAGACCATTAAAAATTTATTTCTCAAAAATGATCAAAGTATTATAGAAAGTCAGTTAGATTATTTAAGTAACGAAAATACGTTTACTGATTTTGTTAATACCCTAAATATTGATAAAGACATTTTAGAAAAGCCTTTATTGGATTTTTTAAAGCTAACTTATAATGAGTACAAAAAATGCTTAATCAGTAATGGAGGGTGGCAAAATATACCTCTTAGTTACCATAAAAAAATAGATAGTCAAAAAGAGTATTTCCCGAATCTTGAAACCAAATTCATAATTCCAAACGATTTATTTGAAATTAATTCGGAAAAAATAGAAGATAGATTATATGTCTATGTCAGAGGTTCAAGATTATCATTCAAGTATTTTCCAGAACTCGTATCCATACTAGATACTATCAACACATGCAAAGTTGGCGTTGAAGTTAAATCAATTATTGATGAACATAAGAGTTTACCAAAAGAAGTAACACTGTATTTCTTAAAAGTCTTGATCAATAATAAAGGGGTTAGGGTGAAAGAACTGGAATTAATAGAACCATTACCATAATGAATAGTTATAACATTAATAAGGAAGGAAGGAACAAATACGTCTTTGTGACTGATGATAATGTTGAATATCAGTTAGTGATAAAGCCTTCTGGAATTATATACAAAGACTCAAAGGGAGCTAATAAAAATGTTATTGAACTGGCTCTTAATTGTGATATCAATACAGCGAGTAAAGATTACAAAACCGTGAAAACTCTAGCAAAATTCTATGCCGAAGTTTCTAGTATGTATGATGCTATTTATATGCAAATACACAATCAACCAGAAAGTATTAATAATGGCAAAATTGAAAGAAGGGGATTGTCAAGAGTTAAACTTTGGAATCGTTCAATATCAAGATATTATGGTAATTATATACTGCTAACAAATTTAATTCTTAGTCCTAACAAGAATAGTGATATTTTAAGTATCCTGATAAAAAAGGACTCCCTTTACTTTAAGCAATTCGTAACGAACTTTTATAGATTCTGTTACTCTAAGATGTACAAAACGGCTTCTTGATTAATAATAATGTTCAGAAAAAAAGACCAGCATATCGAATTAATCCGTCAACATGATTTAATGGATTGTGGGCCAGCTTCATTAAGTATGGTGACTAGCTATTTTGGAAATAAATTCTCACTTCACAATCTTAGAGAATTTTGTCAAATAGGTAAGGATGGTGTTTCTATGCTAGGAATTATTCATGCAGCAAAAAAAATTGGATTTAAGACTCAATCTGTTAAATTGGATTTAAGACAGCTCGTAAATAATTTTAATTCGCCATGCATACTATATTGGAACAAAAACCATTTTTTGGTTTTAGAGGCAATCTCTTTCACAGGTGAAAATAGGACTTTTAAGATTGCAGATCCAGCTCATGGAAAAGTTACTTTGGATGAAGAACAATTTAAACAATCATGGCTGAAAGGGGAAGAAAAAGGAATTGCTCTATTTCTCGATCCTACTGACAAGTTTTATTCTTTAAAGGACCAAAACGATTTCAAAGAACGGATAAATCACATATTAAGATTATTTCTTCCATACAAGAAAAAGATTTTCTTGTTGATGTTTTTTGTATTAATAGGCAGCCTTTTAAGTATAGCTCTCCCTTTTTTGACGGAAGCTTTGATAGATAAAGGAGTAAGCAAGAAGGATTTAAACTTTATTACCTTAATTCTCTTGGCTCAACTGTTTGTTTTTCTTGGAATAATGGGAATCAATATTCTGAGGAATTGGTACACTCTAGTCATTGGGGCAAACTTTAGCATTGATGTTATTTATTCGTATTTGGATAAGATTCTAAAACTTCCCATCAGTTTCTTTGATACTAAAAATTCAGGTGATTTTAATCAAAGAATACAGGACAATGTAAAAGTTGAAGAGTTTTTTACTTCGGACAGCATATTAACTGTTTTTTCGATTTTAACGTTAATTATTTATTCCATTATTCTATTCTACTATGACATTTACCTGTTTGTAATATACTTAGGACTTACTTCCTTATCTGTAGTATGGTCATTCTTTTGGTTAAGAAGAAGAAAAACTTTGGATTATCAATTATTTAGGGCAAAATCAGAAAACCAGGAAGCGGTTTATGAGTTTTATAATGGTATCAAGGAGATGAAACTTAACCAATATGAGGATTATAAGAAAAATGAATGGATTGACCTTCAAAACAATTTATTGAAAATTAATATTAAATCACTTAAGATTGATCAATTCCAATCTATTGGATTTACATTTTTTAATCAACTCAAAAATATTTTGGTCACGTTCTTGGCGGCTAATTATGTTGTAAAAGATACAATGACATTGGGGGCTTTATTGAGTGTTTCTTTTATAATTGGTCAAATGAATTCCCCAATACACCAACTATTGAACTTTATAAAATCTCAACAAGATGCTTTTTTAAGTTTTAATAGACTGAGCGAAGTATATACTCAAAAAAATGAGGAAAAAGAGTCAGATAAGAAACTTAATCCGGAAATAGTTCCAGTTGATATTAAAATACAAAATGTCAATTTCAAATACAATATACTTTCTCATAAATATATCCTTCAGGATATCAATTTGATGATCCCAAAAGGGAAGGTTACAGCAATTGTAGGCCATAGTGGAAGTGGAAAAACAACTTTAATGAAGTTGTTATTGAACTTTTTTCCTCCATTATCTGGAAAGATTTTATATGGCTTGGATGAAATAAGTGAAATATCGGCGAAGAGTATCAGAGAGAATTCGGGAATTGTGATGCAAGACGGATATATATTCAATGATACTATTGAAAGAAATATTGCTATGAACGATACAAATGTTGACAAAATAAAAATGAATAATGTTTTAAAAGCTGTCAATCTATTTGATTTTGTCAATTCATTAGCACTTAAAGAATTCACTAAAATAGGTTCAGGGGGAAATGATCTTTCAGGAGGCCAAAAACAAAGAATATTAATTGCAAGGGCAATCTATAAAAATCCAAAGTATATTTTCTTGGACGAAGCAACTTCAGCTTTAGATGCTACTAATGAAAAAGAAGTACATAATAATTTGCAGAAGTTGTTTAGGAATAAAACGGTTGTCATAATAGCTCATCGTTTAAGTACCGTTCAAAAGGCAGACCAGATAATAGTTTTATCTGAAGGAAAAATGGTAGAACAAGGTACACATACAGAGTTAATAGATAAGAAAAATTTTTATTACACATTAGTTAAAAATCAATTAAATATATAGAAATTATGAATTTAAAAATATTAAAAATCAGTTTGTTAATGATGGTTGCTGTTAGTTGTAGCACAACGAACTCTATCGTACCATCTAAGTATGAAACGGTATCTTCTACAACCATAGATAATGATGAGTATTCTTCAATCTATCAAATACTTAAGAGCAATTTTGATGATTTTCCAGAGAAGAGTAATAGGAAAATTAATTATGAAAAACACAATGAAGATTATTCGTTTCAAATAAGATTGAAAAAAAATCACTTCAAAATGAAATATAGTAGTGATAAGGGATATAATGACAAAATAAATTCAATCAAGTCAAAGATTGAAAATATAGTGAAATAAAGAAAATTTATGAGAATTAGTATAATAATATATGTTTTGCTGAATACGGGATTATTGTATTCTCAAAATAGCATTTCTGGTAAGATTGTTGATAAATCAGAAGAGCCATTACCTTTTGCAAATATTGTCTTATATCATGCGGATACTGATAAGGTGGTAACAGGAGCCGTGAGTGATGATAAAGGGGTATATTCCTTTATGGATATTCCTAATGGAAATTATTTACTGGAGGTTTCTGTCCTAGGTTTTAAGACCCAAAAATCAGATTCCTTTACCCTTTCTGATGAAAACCAAAATGTAACATATAGTTTTACCTTAGAGGAAGAAGCTCAAGCATTAAACGAAGTTGTTGTTAAAAGTAATCGTCCCATAATTCGGCAAACAGCGGAAAAATTGATAGTTAATTTGGAGCAATCTGAAATGGTGAGTTCCAATTTACAGGATGTCATGAAGAAAGTACCGGGTATTATCGTTACCAATGGAAATATTACTTATGGCGGACAACAAGGCATAACCATTTTAATAAATGGAAAAACAACCGAGTATATGGATATTTCATCCTTATTGCGAGACCTCCCAGCGGACAATATCTCAAAGGTTGAATTGGTTCAACAACCTGGTGCTGAGTTTGATGCCGAAGGGTCAGGTCCATTAATCAATATTATCCTCAAAAAAAATGTTAGACTAGGCACTAATGGAAACCTTAAACTTTATACGGGATATGATAATCGACCTGAATATGGGGTGAGTGGCTCAATTGCAAGCTATAAGAATAAACTTAATTGGCAATTAGGTGCAGGGTATAGAAAATCAGCATGGAGAGAAGACCTTTTTATAACTAGAAGGGTAAATGGAGAAATTTATGACCAATCGACTATTTCACCATATAATCCAAAAACTTATAGATTCAATGGAGGGCTAGACTATTACATAAATGAGCATCATACCATAGGATTTGGAACAAGATTTATTAATACAGATTCCGACAGGATAGCATCTAACAGTACCCAAATTATTGAAACGGGTTCATCAGAATCCTTACTCACTGAAAATAGTTTTGATCGTAATAGAAAAACTTATAATATAAACCCATACTATAAGTTTGAAGATGAAAAAAATAAGTTCATTCTAGATTTTGATTACGTTGATTACAACAATGATAATATTAACAATTTATATAAAGTCGGACAGAGTCCAATTTCATACGATGACCAACGATATTTTCAAGATGGAAAATATCAAATATTGACTTATAAAGGAGATTATAAACGTACTTTAAATCAAGATTTTAATTGGATGTTCGGAACAAAATACTCAAGGGTTTCCACGGATAGTGACTTACGTTCTTTTGTACAAAATACGAATGGGGATTTCACTTTGGATGCTGACCAAAGTAACCGTTTTTTGGTAGATGAAGACATCTTGGCCATATACTTAAAAATGGTGAAAAAGTGGGAAAATTGGTCATTTTCTGGTGGGTTACGTTGGGAAAACAGTAATACAAAGGGAACTTCCACCAATACAAATGAAGTAAGGAGCAGGAGAATTTCGAAATTATTTCCAAGTGCTAGCATCGATAGAAAAATTAATGACAAATTTGGAGCTAATCTATCTTATAGCTATCGAATTTTAAGGCCTTCTTATAATTCCCTAAATGCATTTGTCTATTATTACGACCCTTATACTTTTGAGCAAGGAAATCCAAACTTAAAACCTGAATTCACCAATAGTTTTCAATTTAATCTTACTTATGATAATCAACCCTTTTTTAGCATAGGATACAAGAATACAGACGACGCCTTATTCGAAATTATATCTCAAGATGATGCCACGGCCCAAACCTCCAGGTCGGTAATCAATCTTGCCAAGAGGGAAAATTGGAGCTTTAGGGGTTTTGCACCTGTAAGTTTTCTTGATGGTTTGGATGGCTATACCGGAATTATAGTAAATTATAATAAATACGAATCAGAAAATTTGACCCCAAAACTCGATTTGGATAAATGGAGTTTGACATGGTACACAAACCTGGAGTATCAACTTCCCTGGGATATGAATTCAGAATTGACGGGATACTATACCACCGGCGGACTTCAGGGGCAAATAGAACACGATTGGTTGGCCGGACTTAGTTTTGCCATAAGCAAAAAGTTTATGGATGATAAATTCAAAATCAATTTGGGTATTGAGGAGATTTTGAATCGCAAATTCTATGGCAATATTATTTATGATAATATTGATGCCGATATTATAAGCGATTGGTCCCGTCAAAATGTCTATTTTCAATTGACATACAATTTTGGGTCGAATTTTAATAAGGAAAAGGATAAAAGAAACCCTTCTGAAGAAGAGCAGGGCAGAATAAAGGATAATAATTGAATTTAAAATTTACTAACCTATTTTTAGATAAAGCTCTGGGTGTATGAACAATAATATGATAAGAAAGAAATTTTAAGGTATTCTATTTTTAATAATCTGTATTTCTGCAAAAGCACAATTGGATACAATTTCTTTGGTATTTGGAAAGAAGCTAGCATTAAAATCAGAAATACTAAATGAAGAAATAGAAACTTGGTTAAGATTTCCAACTGATTTTGAAAAACATAAAGGCAGTTTATCAATCCTTGTTCTTTTGGATGGAGATGAATATTTTAAAATAGCTTCAGACGTCATAGAATTATATGAATGCACAATCTTCTAAGTCGAAGTTCCAATTTTTAGAACCAATTATCACATCTAGTAAAGGCTTTAATTGCCTAACTTCGTTTTCTGAATTTACTGATGTACGAAAAATTGATATTTCTTTTTTTGAAGTTTCTTTTATTAAATCTGCCATTTAATTTTAAGCGAATTTTACACCCCGTTTTAATTATACTCTTATATTTTTAAACTTCCATTTTTTTAAACCTCCAAATAAAAACAGTAACCCTATGCCTAAAGCAACAATAGAATAAATTGTTTCTAAACTGGATACAGCTTTTTGTTGAGGAATACCAAACAATAATTCTCCAGCACCGCGAATTATATACACTCCTGAAATTATAAATATTCCATATTTTAAATTTGGGAGTTTTTTAATTTTTCCATCTGCGGAAAGGCCATAAAGTCCAAAAATGAAAAAGACAATAGCAACAAAAATCGTCAATAGGTAAGGTAATGAGAAATGTATTTGAGAAAGCTTAACCATTTCTTCTCCTATCCCTGTTATCTCAAACATTTTTTCTGCCCAAAATAGACCGATAATGTGAGCAAATGCTATTATTATATTTATATATCCACCAAGTCTTAACATAACAATCCTACTTTACTACTGTTCTACTAATTCTTTAAGTTCTCTATTCATTTTCTTAAAAATTTCTAATTCTTTAAAAATCTTTTTTCTAAACAGAGAGGCAATAATTCCTTTTAATTCCCATTTTTGAATAAAAACAACATTCTGTTTGTCTACCTCTTCAATTATAAAACTATGTGTTGCCTTAAAAAAACAATTCAGCATAACAACTTGAGTAGCAGAAAATGATTTAAAATCATTTTTACTAACTGCCTTAGCTTTAAAATTTGAACTTTTGCCATTTGGTTGTGTAATTGTTACTTTGAATTTATTCCCCATAATTAAGTTATTGTTACTTTCCATTTTTAAAACAGAATTCCAACTAGGATAATTTTCAAAATCTGTTATCACCTCCCAGGCTTTTTCTTTTGAAGCTTTTACAGCTATTTCAATTTTATATTCTTTCATTTTTTGAGCATTAACATTAATAAAGAAGGCACTAGCAAATAGGACTAATAAAACTTTCATAATAAATATTTTGTAATTTGGTTAACTTTATCTAATTTTTGATTTACTTCTTTTTAAGAAACATCCTTACACTATCATTTTATTACTTAAAAAAACCCATAAATATTATTAGTCCTCTGCTTTATATTTTTTCAATTAACTCATTTATTCTTTCTTCAGGGTAAATCGCGAACCAAAAAATTAAACCTTCATATTTTGATATTAACCAATTGCATCCATTGAAGCATTTTGAGACTCTTCCTTTCTAAATGCTTCTTCTAAAATGGATTTTAGCTTTTTGTATATTTCCCTAACTTCTTTTTTGAATTTAGGATAGAAAAACCTAAATAGATTTAACAAATCACCTAATGTATTTCAATACACTCAAACCCCATTTTATTTATTTCCTCAATTAAAAAGTTATTCATGATTGAATAATAAATTGATATTTGTTTTTTCATAGCCACTTTTCTTAAATCTTTCATTGAACCTCGTGTAAATTCGCAAAAGACAGGTAATTAAATTCTAAAAACTATATCTAAACCTCAAGTAAACACTGTTTCCTAAATTAGAAAACTGTTCTTCTTGTTTACCATAATATAACTGACCTGTGACATCAAAGTCCCAGTTTTGTGATATGCTATAGGTAAATTGTGGCATAAAAAAAACCATATCAATATCAGCAGCATATATAGAAGCTATTGAACCTG
>TARA_R110002012_G_scaffold13845_5_pt1 | contig 31409 bp, 29 predicted proteins | sample TARA_R110002012 | Tara Oceans TARA_R110002012 (sample SAMEA4396515) | marine metagenome | biome: Westerlies Biome; feature: [DCM] deep chlorophyll maximum layer (ENVO:01000326); material: water (ENVO:00002006), including particulate matter (ENVO:01000060) such as... | depth 40 m | reverse complement strand
CCCTTTGGAGGCATTTGCTCACATGCATGACAGCGAGGAGGAAGCCACCTTCTACATCCAATCCGTCAAAACGAAGCTCAGAGCAGCTTTGTCGATGATGTGGGACGCTGAGCTGCACCTTCGGATGAACAATCCGGAGCAATCTCTTCCTTATCAGTACAAGATTCTAAAGCTGTTAAAAGAAATTAGCAACGACTCCCGCATTTACGTACACCGCACGGGGTTCGACCCGCCTCCAATCAAAGAAGAAAAGCGGCTGACAGGTGATTTGGCAGAAATCAATCCTGCCAGGAGAAGATATGTGTTGGAGCCCAACAGGTCGTTTCCGAATTCCAGAAAGGCATTGGTTCTGTTGGAAAAGTACATGCTACAGCCTGCCCTTGCTTTAACTGCTGAAGAAAAAGAAGTTCTACAGTTGGCTGGCAATGAAATGGCGCAGCAGGCGATTGAGTTTCCCGGGAGATACCTTGAAAGCATGAGTTTGCTAAAGGCTTTGATAGATGATGATTTTGTGCAAAATAAAATTGCGCTGTTGAAGATTAGGAAGGCGTTGTGGGAAATAGTACCTGAACAACCTGCCACACCGGCTTTGCATCCAACTGCTGCCAGTGCCATCGATCAGCAGTTCTTAAAAAGAATGGAGGCCAATGAGTAGCTGGATCCTGTCATTTGAGCCTTTGCTGAATATCCATTTGACCTTATGGGGCCTTATTTTGCTCTTTGCCATTATCGCTGTGGTAGAGTGGCGGAGGAGAATGGGCCGGAAGCTACTCCGGCTCTTAGCACTGCTGCTGGCCTTTATTGGCTTGGCTGGCATACTGCTAAGACCTCATTATCAAACCGAGAGTGTTCTGTCGGACATCATGCTGCTTACCCAGGGATACAATGTGGAAGAGGTGGATAGCCTCCTTCAATCGAATCCGGGGTTGAGCATTTATAAGGCGCCGGGCGCAGCTGACTTTAAAGCAGCTGCTGAGCTTAAGTCATTTAATGAGCTGGCAGGAATCAAAGAAAGAATTCGCTATGTGGTGGGGAACGGACTCCCGGACTACGTCTTTGACGATGCGGCTCCCTTTCGATTTGTCTATTTTCCGTCATCGTCTCCCGAGGGTATTCAGGCAATCAATGTGCCCGAGAAGGTGAGTACGAACAGGAGAAGTGCTGTCAGCGGAATTGCGAGCCAGGTAGCGCCAGGCAGCATGATCAGGTGGAGCGGCCCTGAGGGGAAGATCGACTCGCTACGCCTTTCTTCAAGCACGAAGGAATTTTCCTTTGGCTTCATACCTAAACTAGCTGGTAAGTTTGTCTACGAACTGGAGTTGCTGGACAGTGCAGGCTCCTCAATCGCCACTTACAAAGTTCCGGTGCAGGTAGCCGAAGAAAGAAAGTTGAAAATGGTTTTTGTTAGCCAATTCCCAACTTTTGAATCGAGGTATTTGAAAAACCTGATGGCAGAGCAAGGACATTCCCTGGCGTTGAGGTATCAGCTGTCGAAGGACAAATTTCGCTACGAGTTTGCCAATCAAGCTGAGGTGCCGTTCAGGAGATTAACAACGACTCTTTTAGACGATGCCGATCTGCTATGGATAGACGAAGCGTCGTTGGATGCTTTGAGCAGGGAGGAGACAAATGTCCTGAACGCTGCCGTAGATCAGGGGTTGGGTGTTTTTATTGCAGTCAATCAGCAGTCTGCTAGCAGGAATGCCAGGCGTTGGATGCCTCTTCAGTTGACTCGCTATGATGCGGATACTTTGTCGGTTGCTGTTGACTTGGGCAGGAAAGTTAGCTTGAGTGGGGTAGCGCTTGCGATTGACAAGTCGCCGGAAGTGATCCCGGTTTGGCAGGATGGAAGTGGTAGGTTGCTCGCCGCTTATGCTTATCAGGGTTTGGGGAAAATAGGGACCGCTCTGTGGCAAGACACTTACAGGTTGGTTTTGAAAGGACAGGAGCTCACTTATGCGGCTCTGTGGACGGAAGTGATTGAGTCGCTGGCCAGGAAGGCAGCTGTGTGCTGCCACATTCAGGTGGAGACCAAAGAACCATATTTTATAGATGAACCCGTTCGATTTAGCGTTATAAGTTCCCTTGAAGAGCCGCCGCTGGTGAGGTACAAAGGTGAAACAGTTCCATTGATAGAAAGCTGGCAGCTGCACAATGTTTGGAGCGGCACCATTTGGCCGGACGCAGCTGGGTGGGATTCACTTTTTATGGAAGCTACCGGGCAATCAAAGCATTTTTTCGTGCATGAACAGTCAGACTGGCAATCTGTAGCTGTTACTCAGCAAATAGCCAATACTGCGTTGCATGGCGGTACGGAGCCCGGAATCTCCAGGGAATATATTCAGGCCATCAAAAAGCCGATCTCTGCAGTTATTTTCTATTTGTTGCTGTTGGTAGGGTTTGGGGGATTGTGGTTGGCTCCGAAGGTTTGATTTCGTGGGGACGTACTCACACCACCACCCTCGGTATATCCTTATCCAGCCTCGTTAACAGTTCATAGTTCAGCTGGTCACTCAAATTTCCAAAATGGGAAACGGAAATCGACAGATCTCCATCGTTGCCTATCAGGGTCACCGTGTCGCCGATTTTTACTTCAGCATGGGTGATCTCCACCAAAAACATATTCATATTGACTACGCCCACCACACTCAGGCGGTGGCCATTGATCAGCACACGTCCCTGGTTGCTGAGACCACGACTAAAGCCATAGCTGTAGCCAACGGGTATGCTTGCTACTCTCATGTCGTATTCCGCAAGAAAGGAAGTGCCATAGCCAATAAACTCGCCCATTTTCACATGTTTTATATCCATTACATGGCTTTTCCAGGAGATCACCCGCTTGAGTGGATCTTCTGCCAGCTTATTCTCTCTCATATAACTCACCTGCGTTTCCAGGCTTGGCCAAAGGCCATACTGTAAAATTCCCACCCTCACCATGCCAAGGTTGTTCTCCGGATACATGATTACCCCCGCACTACAGGAGGTATGAAGCACCTTTGGATGCACCCCTTTGGCTTTGAAGAACGTGACGCCTTCGTTAAACATGTCTTTCTGGCTCAGGATGCGCTTGTAGTTGGATACACTTTCCGCACCAGCCAGGTGAGTGCACATGCCTACGACCTCGATGCAGTCTTCAAATTCATTGATAAGGCTGGCCATCTCTTCCCATTCGTCCGGGTTAATGCCAGTGCGGTTCATGCCCGTTTCCAACTCAAGATGAATGCGGGCTTTTTTCTTCATTAGCCGGGCTTGCTTACAGAGGGCGTTCAATCTGATTTTATTGAACACAAAGCATTCCACATCATTTTCAATCATCCACGGCATGTGGTCATCCAGAATGTCACCCATGATTAGAATGGTCGACGACTCCGTGCTAAAACTGGCAACATCCAGTGCTTCGAACGAGCCGAACACAGAAAAATGACGAATACCCAGTCTTTCCAACTCAGGCACCATGTGTTTGATGCCATGTCCATAGGCATTTCCTTTTAGCACTGAAGAAATTGTCACATCGGGGCCTACTAATTTTCTGAGAAAATCAATGTTGTTTTCTAATGCCAACCGGCTGAGCTCAATGGAAGAGCTGGAATTTGGGAACATGCCTTTTTTGATTTGGCTAGCCAAAAAAAATAGCCAGCCTTTGGATAAATGAATAATGTCTGCAATATGCCGCCTGACAATGCGTAAGGCAAGTAAAACCCGGACTAATGGGTTTTGTATCGAAACTAAATTACTACCGTGTCAAATGCAGCATATGTTTATCTTTGCCGCATGACCCGTCAAGAACTATTTACCAACATAAAGAAGAAGCGTTCTTTTTTGTGTGTTGGGCTGGATACTGATATCACCAAGATTCCCTCGCACCTTCATAAGGAGCAGGATCCCGTCTTTGAGTTCAATAAGCAAATCATTGATGCGACAGCTGACGTGACTGTGGCTTACAAGCCCAATATTGCCTTTTATGAAGCCTTGGGGCCAAAAGGCTGGGAGTCGCTGCAAAAAACGCTGGACTATATCCCCAACGATATTTTCACAATAGCTGATGCCAAAAGAGGCGACATTGGCAACACATCTGCTTTGTACGCCAGAGCATTCTTTGAGGCCATGAGCTTCGATAGCATTACCGTGGCTCCCTATATGGGACGAGACTCAGTAAAGCCCTTTCTACAGTTCGACGGTAAATGGGTGATTCTGCTCGGGCTCACCAGCAACGAAGGCTTTGCAGACTTCCAGAATGAGCCAATGGCCGATGGTAAGAAGCTCTTTGAAAAGGTAATTACCACCAGCCAGCAGTGGGGGAGTGCCGACAATATGATGTATGTAGTGGGCGCCACCAGAGGCGAAATGTTCAAAGAAGTGAGAGCCCTCGCTCCGGAGCATTTTCTGCTGGTGCCGGGTATTGGTGCGCAGGGAGGCGATTTGGAAGCCACCTGTAAGTATGGGATGAACAGCCAATGCGGACTGCTGGTTAACTCAGCAAGAGGCATTATTTACGCAGGCAGTGGGCCTGATTTTGCCGAAAAAGCTAAGCTAGCTGCCACGGATCTTCAGCAACAAATGGATGAAATGTTGGAGAAGTATTTATAAATTGGATGACTGTGAAACTTTAGACAGCCCAATCTATTTACTTTTTCAATGACAAGATGTTTCCTGAAGAGTTCCTCCATTTTATCTGGCAATTTCAATACTTCGATAGCTCAAACCTTCAAACCACCGACGGGCAAACCATCTTGATTAGTAAGCAGGGGTTTCTCAACACCGACGCCGGGCCAGATTTCAAGGAGGCCAGGATGAGAATTGGGGACATGGAGTGGAACGGGCAGGTAGAGATACATCTCAAAAGCAGCGATTGGCACAGCCACAAACACCAGTTTGACAAGGCATATGATAGTGTTATCCTTCACATCGTGTGGGAGGCAGATCGTGAGATTCTGAGAACCGATGGCACCTATATTCCACAGTTGGAGCTCAAAGACAGGGTGTCGCTTCAATTGCTCACCAGATACCAGGGCCTGATTCAGCAACGAGTTGAGGTGCCTTGCCAAACGCAAATCAAAAACATCGATGCACTAAAAAGGCAGTCGATGATTGATCGGGTGCTCGTGGAGCGCCTGCAGAGAAAGACAAAGGATGTTGAGATACTCTTGAAAAAGTACGGTGGCGATTGGGATGCCACTGCGGTTCATTTCCTCATCCGGTATTTTGGCTTCAAAAAAAACGAGGAAGGCTTTCAGCAATTGAGCAAGCGGGTCTCCTACAAGGTGATGAAGAAGCTGGCTTTCGACAAGAAGGACCTGGAAGCCTACCTGCTGGGGCTGGCTGGGCTGCTTGATGTCAACTCAAGCGACTTTTATTCGAAAGCCCTCAAAGAGCGATTCGACTATATCAACCATAAGTTTCAGCTTATAGCCACGTCGTTGCCTCCTATTCCCTGGAAGTTTATGCGCATGCGGCCAGCCAACTTTCCAACGATCAGGCTGGCACAGCTAGCGGCTATCATCCATCAGTCACCCCGACTCTTTGCAGTGTTTGTTGAGTCAGATCTGGCAAGGCTCAGAGACGTTTTTAAATCAAAGGTGTCCGACTATTGGTCAACGCATTTTCAATTTGCTAAGGACGAGCCCGGAGTGGAGAAAGCGAAAACAAGCAGGCCAAGTGCTTTTGTGGGCATCAAGAGCATAGACATCTTGCTCATCAACTGTGTGGTGCCATTGTTATTCGCCTATGCAAAGGAGCAGGGGAGTGCTGAGCTAGAGGAAAAGGCATTGCTGCTGCTTAACCAGCTGCAGTTCGAGGAAAACACCATTACCAGAAAGCTTTCTTTCCTGCCTGTCGAAAAGCCCACGGCCTATGAATCTCAAGCATTTCTTGAACTTTATCAGCACTACTGCCAGCCCAGAAGATGCCTTTCATGTCAAATAGGCACTCACCTTATCAGGCAAAACCACTAGTATGATCGTCGGTTCTTTTCTCCTTGTGATCATCGGCTGGGCCTGTCTGCAATTTGCCAGGCCAGTTTTTGGAACCAGGGCCACTCTGATCCTTATGTCGGTTAAAGTAGCCGCCGGCATGATTGCGATGGTTTACTATTTGCATATCCGACATGAAGGTGATCTTTTTTATTATGATGAAAAGGCTTCTGAATACCTCACGGATATTCAGGCGGGCTGCCCGATTTGGGATTTTCTGGCGCAGGAAGCCGATCCGGCTGCTAAGGCAACTCCCCAAAACCGCACTTTTTTCTTTGTGAAGATCATTGTGGTTTTATACATGGTGCTCGGTAGTAGTATTTGGCTCAGTAGTGTATTTCTTACTTTCATCAGCTTTTTGTCAGTTGTTTACCTGGTCAAAAGAGTACACCTGACAGGTGTTGATGTCCGGTGGCCGGTAATTCTCATTTTCTTCCTTTGGCCAAGCATAGCGATATGGGGCAGTGGGGTTTCAAAAGAAACGCTCATGCTGGCTGGGATCAGCATATTGTTTGGTGCAGTTGTGCCTTTTTTTAGTGGAAATCGTTCCAACTTGCTTTTGCATACCGCTTTGCTGGTGTTGGCCATGGTGGTGCTGGCAAAGCTGCGTATTTTCGTTTTGCTCAGCCTGCTTCCATTCTTGTTTGGCACCATACTTTTCAAGATTCTTCAAAGGTATATGCAAAAGCCTGCATTGCGCTGGGCACTTGGCATTGCTGGCGTCATCTTAATTGTATCGCTTGTCGTTACTTTTAGCTACTCCGACACAAGTTTCAATCCTGGGTATGTGGTGAAGGCATTCACCGACAACCATGCGGCGATTGTGGCTCAGTCGATGCCGGAGCATGTTGTTTTGGGCCTGGGTACGTTGTGGCAGTGGCCACAGATTGTGTTGCAGGCTATGTTGGGTGCTGTCGCAGGGATGTTTGGCCCATTTCTCTGGGAGGTCAATGCTACTTCGGAAATTCTTCTTCTGCTTGAGCCGGTGTTGCTGCTGACGCTCTTTTTTACGAATTCGGGGCTTCGCAAAAGACTTCCGGTCTTTATTTGGATGCCGTTGTTGGCTTACATCCTCTTCACCTCCAGCATGATCACACTCTCAACGCCTAACTACGGCTCTCTTTCGAGGTATCGACTGGCTTTTTACCCCATGCTTATTTTTCTTGCTTCTTTCCAACACCCCTGGCTGTCAAAAATTAGTAAATTGAAGCTTTTGGAAGGCAACTCAGGTGTTTGATGATAAGGCCAATAGCCCTACCTTTGCACTCTCAAAACTCAAAGCAACTAACAGATAAAAATGATCAACCCGGTAATCATATTCGGAACAGGCCCCATGGGGCACCATGCGATGGAGATTTTCGAAAGCAATGGCGTGACGATATATGGGTTTTTGGAGGAGGATGCTTCCAGGCATGGCACAGAGCTCAATAGTATCTCTATTCTGGGCAGACCTGACGATGACGGTTTTCTGAAGTTGATTGGGAAGAAATGTGACGCTTTTGTGGCCAGCGACGACAACGCCTACAGAAAGTCGATGGTGAAAATGCTCAACGATAAACGGCATGTGCAGCCAGTGAATGCTGTGCACAAAAGAGCTGTGTTGGGTGTGTCTGTCTCCCTTGGTCATGGCAACATGATCAATTCAGGTGCTATTGTGGAAGGTGGTGCAACCATTGGGCAACACTGTGTGATTCATTCAAACGCTGTGATTGGGTCTATGGCTAAACTGGGCGACTATGTACAGATAGGTATTGGCAGCATCATCAATTCCAATGTGGAGATAGCCGATGAGGCGTTTATCGGAAGTGGGGTAACAATAGTAGCTGGAGTGAAGATTGGTAAGAAAGCCAGGATTGGTGCTGGTTCGGTTGTTATCGCCAGTGTGAAAGACGGAGAAACAGTATTTGGAAATCCGGCGCAAGCCGTTAAATAAGTTAAAGTCAACAGCTAAAAGCTAAGAGCCAATAGCAAAAAGTAACACCTTGTTGAAGCAAGGCAGAGTTATAAAAATGAAAAATTACAGTATACTTCTTTATTACTGCTATGCCAGGATCGAGGATCCGGAGGCATTCAGAGAGCAGCACCACCTTTACTGCATCGAAAACAACCTGAAGGGGCGAATTATCATCGCCCACGAAGGGATCAACGGAACCATTAGCGGGGGCAGAGAGGATTGTCAGCGCTACATGGACGATCTGAAAGCCGACCCCAGATTCGCACACACTGACTTCAAAGTGGATCACAACGATGCCAATGCATTTGCAAAGCTGCATGTGCGTGTAAAGCCGGAGATTGTTCACTCAAGCCTCAGCCATATAGACCCCAACCAGCGCACTGGCACCTATGTGGAGCCTGCTGAGTTCAAGGAAATCTTGAAGAATAAAACAGATGATGTTGTCATTTTGGATGTCAGGTCCAACTATGAGCACTCCCTGGGCAAGTTCAAAGATGCCATCACGCTTGATATCGAAAACTTCCGTGACTTCCCTGAAAAGGTGGAAGAACTGAAGGCTTTGAAAGATAAAAAGATCGTCACCTATTGCACTGGCGGTATTAAGTGTGAAAAGGCCAGCGCCTTTTTGCTGGAGCAAGGTTTTGAGAATGTGTACCAACTCCATGGCGGCATTATCAAGTATGGCATGGAGGAAGCTACGCAGGGCGAGGACTTCGAAGGCAAGTGTTACGTGTTTGATAACCGTGTGGCAGTTGAGGTGAATAAGGTCAATCCGAAGGTAGTGTCTACCTGCTACGTTTGTGGCACTCATAGCGACCGCATGGTGAACTGCGCCAATGCAGAATGCAATCGCCATGTGCCAATTTGCGAGAAGTGCGGATGGGAGATGGAGGGGGCTTGTTCCGAAGCATGTAAGTCTCATCCCGACAAAAGGCCTTACGATGGTACTGGCTACTACCAGAAGGAAATGAATGGTTATAATCCTTACAGAGGGCTGTACAGGAAAAAAGAAGAACCGCAAGGTGCAACCAGTAAGCTCTGATGGCAAGAATCCCCGAATCAGAGCTTATTCTTAATCCTGATGGTAGTGTTTACCATCTCAGCCTGAAGCCTGAGCACATTGCTGATACAATCATTGCCGTGGGAGATCCCGGCAGGGTGCATCAGGTAAGTCAGTACTTCGACTCCATAGAGTTTGAAATGAACAAGCGGGAGTTCATTACACACACTGGCTATCTCAATAAAAAGAGAGTGACTGTTATCAGCTCTGGCATTGGCACCGACAACGTAGAGATACTGTTGACCGAGCTGGACGCCCTTGTTAATATTGACCTGACTAAACGGGAGCCAAAGAAGAAACTCAAGAGCCTTAACATCATTCGTATAGGAACTTCCGGCGCTATGCAGGAAGATATCAAATTGGGAAGTTATGTTGTTTCGGAAAATGCTATTGGCTTCGACACACTTGGCTTTTTTTATCCTTACCCCCAGTCGGCCAGGGAAGCAATGATTGCAGGTAAGCTGAAAGAGGCTATCTCGTTGGAGTTCATGCCATACATTATCAGCGGATCCGAAAAATTGATGGAGAAATACGCCTTTGACATGGTCAAGGGAAATACGGTTACAGCGCCCGGGTTTTATGCACCGCAGGGGCGGGCATTTCGCCTGCCCATCAAACACCCTAACCTGGTGGATCAGCTGATGTACTTTCACGAGGATAATTTTTGGATCACCAATTTTGAAATGGAAACCGCCGGCTATTATGGACTTTCCCGCATGATGGGACATAACATGATCAGCCTGAATGCCATTGTCGTAAACCGGGCAAAAGGCACCTTCTCAAAGAACCCCCTGAAAGTTGTGGATGGTTTGATAAAAAAAGTTCTATCCAGAATATAGCCCCAGGTCGGCTAAAAGCTCACTTTTAAAAATATTTTCAATACTGGTGAAACATTTAGAAGCTTAATTGTGTATATACATGTATGTACATACATTTACATCATCAAATAACTAAAAACTTATGTTAAGCACAATTTTCACATCATTAGTACTTCTTGTCAGCAATCCTTCTGCTGATGACACAAAAGCTGTTTACAAGGTAAGCACAGTAGAAAGCAAGGTAGTCTGGACGGGCGAAAAGCTGGCCGGTACTCACACTGGCACCATCAACCTTTCTCAGGGCGACCTTCAGTTCGACGGTGATAAGCTAACAGGTGGCTCATTTACCATCGACATGAATTCAATTGTTGACACGGACCTTGAGGGTGAGTACAAAGGTAAGCTGGAAGGACATCTTAAGTCTGACGACTTCTTTGGAGTAGCCACTTACCCCACTGCAACTTTCAAGATCACCAGTGTGAAGTCAACCGGAAAAAACAAGTACGACGTATCTGGCGACATCACTATCAAAGGCACCACAGAGAAAATCACTTTTCCGGCCGAACTGGTTGTTAACGGGAGCAAAGTAACCGCTACTTCTAAAATCACGGTTGACAGATCAAAATTTAATGTGAAGTATGGCTCTAAGAGCTTCTTTGCAGAAATTGGCGACAAAGTGATTTACGATGAATTTGTACTGGACGTAACGCTTGTTGCGGCCAAGTAAGTAAACCCAGTAAATAAGTAACTAAGCCGATTCGGGAAACTGGATCGGCTTTTTTTGTTTTGGCACGCACTTTGTATTCGGTAAATTACTTTTTAGAAAACGGATTATTTAATCGACAAATAGAATGACCATGAAGAATTTTTTAATCTCGGCCTTCCTCCTGATTTCCGGGGCAGCCAGCGCTCAACAAATTGTAACAGATTTCGAGTCGCAGAAGAAGAGTATCGTAAAAATGGAGTTTTTCTCTCCGTTAACAGGCAACACCACTTTTGGGTATGAAAGGTATATCAAAGACTGGGTGTCGTGGGAAGCCAAAGTGGGTATTATCGGCTTGGGCCTCGATCCCAACGAAATTGATCCTAGTGGCGTGCTTTTCAGAGTGGGCCCAAAGTTTAAGCTCAATCCTGATTTCGTATCCGACGGCATGAAAGGATCACACTTACTAAGTGGAAAATACATCAGGCCAGAGATAGCCATGAGCTTTTTTACACAAGACAATATTGTGTATGATGAATTCAGTGGCAACGAGTCCAGAAACAGAGAGGATTACTCTGCTGTGGCCATTTTGTTGAACTATGGCCGCCAATATGTGCTGGCAGATATCATGAGCCTCGACTACCATGTCGGTCTGGGCTATGGGTTCAACAGTGGTGGTGAGGGAAGGTACAGCTACAGCCATGCTGCCGGCGGACGAGACTTTCCGGTGGCAGTCTCTGCCGGATTCACTATTGGTGTACTTTTGAAGTAAGACATAAGGCCTGGAAATATTGTAGCCGTCTGGTGAGTCACACTTACCGGGCGGCTATTTCTTTTTCTTACCGAGATTCCAGATGGTTTCAGCTTTTTTCCCCAATAGCCAGAAAGCCACGGCAAGGATCATGAAAAAGACGGCTTTGTGCAGCGTGTCCCACCCGTACTCCACATAACGGGAAAGCAGGTTGATGAGCAAAAAAACAATGCCAAAATCACGGCTAAGAAAATCATCGTTCTTTAGCCCATAAATGATGGCACCGACGCTAACAGCCGCCATGAGCACGGCCCACCCCCACAGCTCTACCTGGCTAACCTGGCTCCAGATATTGAAGTCAGTATGGTTGCCAAAAATGGATAGAAACCAAAGAGAGGTGAATAGCTGAAACAGGCCAAATCCGTAGGTAATAGGTTGAAACAAAGAAATTTTGGTATGGCCAATCAAAAAGGAGCCTCCAACGATAAGGAAGCTGAATACCGTATACCGGAGCGGGTAGTTCATGCCCCAGAACAGACCCTCCCAATTGGTTACATAACCGGTTTCGGTGCCAAACCACGCACCAAAGGCTATCAGAAAGAAAAGCCAGATAACCTGCGAACGCAAACTGTAGGCTACCACGGCATACACGGCCGTAAGCAGAAGTATAAGCAGGGAAAAATGCCCCGACCCTGTATCAAACTGCAAGCCGAGGAAGGTGGCGGAGACAGCTGTGCTAATAACGCCCAGGATAAAAAGCGCTTCGTTGCTGTAAATCTGATCTGGCTTCTTCACCTTGCGTCGGTAGCCAAAGGCATACAATGCAAAAGCAAGAACAGCAAAAAGGAGACTTTTCACCCAGTGAGGGGCATCAATTAAATCCTCTATGAATTTGAGAATCCATTCGTCGGCGAGCAAAAGAAAAACACTGACAATGATGGAGCCAATAGCGAACAGGAAGGCGTAGAAGGCCAGCTTTTGCCAGTCGAAACCAACGGGCTGCACATCGTTAGCGAGCTTGTCAGAAGTTTTTTCATCGATAAGGCCGGAATCTTTCCAATGAGCAATAGCCTTTTTGATTATTTCAGCCTCTTTCTTGCCAGTTTGCAGCATGCTTTATGCGTTTAGCTCTGAGAGCTCAAGCCACCGGAGCTCTTTTTCTTCCAGCAAGGTATCAATTTCTTCTATTTTTGATGCCCATTCGGTAAGCTCCTCGTGTGACCCATTTCCACTGTTTAACTGGAGGATGAATCCTTTCTTCTTTTCTTCTAACTCCTTCAACTCGGCTTCAATGCCTTCCAGTTCTCTTTTCTCCTTATAAGAAAGCGCTTTTTTTTCGGTTGGCTTGGCTACCTCTTTCTGTTTTTCTTTAGGAGCAGGTTTTTCCAGCTTGGCCGCTTTCTCTGCCTGCTGCTCACGGAAGTCGGTGTAGTTGCCAGGGAAGTCGTGGATCACTCCACCGCCTTCAAACACAAACAAGTGGTCGGTGGTGCGGTCGAGGAAGTACCGGTCGTGAGACACCACCATCAGGCAACCAGGAAAACCTTCCAGGAAGTCTTCCAACACATTCAGCGTTGTGATGTCCAGGTCATTGGTAGGTTCATCGAGTATTAAGAAGTTCGGATTTTTGGCAAGGATGAGCAGGAGCTGCAGCCTTCTTTTTTCACCACCACTTAATTTTCCAATGATTTGATATTGCTTTTCAGGAGGAAACAGAAACCTTGTAAGCAATTGCGATGCAGTAATAATGGAACCGTCGGGCCCGGGATGCACTTCGGCCACTTCTTTTACAGCCTCAATTACTTTCTGGCTGTCGTTGAAAGTGAAATCTTCCTGGGTATAGTACCCAAACATGGTATTGACACCCTTGTCGGTGGTGCCAGCATTTGGAAGCTGCTTACCGGTAAGGATATTAAGAAAAGTTGTTTTACCAGCACCGTTTTTACCGACGATGCCAATCCTGTCGTTTTTCTTGAAGGTGTAGTTGAACTTGTTGAGGATGGTGAGATCGTCATAGGCATGCGACACATCCTTTAGCTCCATAATCTTTCCACCCAGTCGGCGGCCTTCTGCGTGAAGCTCCACCTTGTCCTGTCCAAGTTTTTTCGATGCAGTTTCTTTAATGCCTTCAAAAGCTTCCACTCTGTACTTAGCCTTTGTGCCCCTGGCTCTGGGTTGCTTTCTGATCCAGTCAAGCTCCTTTTTCATGAGGTTGCGTGCCTTGTCGACCACGGTCGATTCCAGGGCCTGCCGTTCTGATTTCTTTTCCAGAAAGTAGGCATAGTTGCCCTGGTAGCGGTTCATCTGTCCGCCGTCCAGCTCGAATATCAAATTGCAGACATTGTCGAGGAAGTAACGGTCGTGAGTGATGAGCAGGAGGGTAGTGTTTTCTGTAGCAAGGTGCTTTTCGAGCCATTCCACTGTCGCCAAATCCAGGTGGTTGGTAGGTTCGTCGAGCAGCAGTACATCAGGCTGTTCGATCAGTATTTTGGCCAGTGCCACTCGCTTTTTTTGGCCGCCCGACAGGGTACCCATCAGTATATCTACATCGAGTAGGCCCATTTGGCCTATTACCTGGCGCACAAAAGCCTCAAAATCCCAGGCCTGCAATTCATCCATTTTCTCAAGCACACCTTCGGGGAAATCTTTGCCGTGATGTTCCGCCTGGTACATGGCCTCTTCGTAATCACGAATGGCTCGAATCATGGGGGAATTGGCTTCGAAGAGAGTGTCTAAAATGGAGGTTTGTGGATCAAACTCAGGCTGCTGGGGCAGGTAGGATACCTTGAAGTCTTTGCGGGTAGATACTTTACCGCCGTCCGGCGCTTCCCATCCGGCAATGGTCTTAAGAAGCGTAGACTTACCGCAGCCATTTACTCCAATGATGGCAGCTTTTTCTCCCTGGCTAAGGCCAAAGGTGAGGTTGGTAAATAGAGGCTTGTCGGTGAATGACTTAGCTAAATTTTCAACGGAAATAATATTCATTGACCCTGCAGCAGTTAATTGAAATTTGATTCAGGCTGCAAAAGTACCAGTTGCAAACCACGATTAACTAATAACAGTCAACAAATAACTTTCGTGCTAGCTCTTCATTTTCTTAAAAGCCGCCTCTGCAGCGGCTCGTAGTTCACCAATAGCTTTTTCAAGATGCTCCCTTACTTCGATCCATTTGGGCTCATTCTTAGCTTTGAACGACTCAAACTCTTCCTCCAGCTTTTCTTTCTGGCCCTTGAGTTCAGCTATTTTTTCTTCGATTTCGTCAGTCAAGCCATCCTTTTTCTTTTTGCCTTCTACAATAAGCTGGTCAATTTTTTTACCAAGCTCGGAAAGCAGCGACTCTACTTTGCCTTGTTCTTCTTGCGACATATCGAAAGGATTTAGATTTATAATGGAAGGTAGAAGGATCGGATGATTTATGCAATGACTTTTACCCCTTTGCGCACGACCTTCAGTTTTACTTTGTTCACTTTGGCCCTTGCTTCGCCATCGATGTGGAGGTAGATGCCTTTTTTTGATTCAATAGTCGCCTTCTTCACCGCATACTCTTTTTGAAGTCTTGATTGATGGATCGACTTGCTGAAAAGCTGCCAAACCAGAAACGGTACGTCTAACCATTGAAATTTCTTTAACACGACGATGTTGACTTTGCCATCGTCGAGTTCTGCTTTGGGGGCAATAAAGGCATTGTTGCCAAACTGTGTGCTGTTAGCAAAGCTGACCATCATCGCCTTTTCTTTAAAAGTTTTGCCTTTGAAGGAGATTTTGATCGGACGATCTTTTGACTTGCCGAACTCTTGCAGCGTCACTTTTGCGTATGATTTTAGTCCTCTAACCTTCAGGTTCTTGAACTTGTGCGCCACTTTGGCATCGAAGCCAATACCCGCCACATTGACGAAGCTATCATCATTGATTTTTACGTAATCAATGGCTTTTACTTTTCCTTTATTCAGGTGTTGGAAAGCTCCTTCGATGTTCATGGGGATGTTGAGTGTTCTTGCGAGCCCATTGCCAGAGCCAGAAGGAACCACGCCAAACCATTTCTTGCTGTCCAGCACACCTTTGAAAACCTCGTTCACGGTACCGTCCCCCCCCACTGCGATAAAGCCATCAAATTCTGCAATTCTTTTCTGAATTGTTTCGGTGCCGTCACCAGCATGTCTGGTTACATGCATTTCGTAGTCGAACCTCTCGTGATCCAACCACTTACTAATGAGGGCTTCTTCAAACTTGTGGGTGCGGGTGCCAGCGGTGGGATTGACGATGAAAAGGATTTTCTTTTTCCTGGGCATTTTACTCTTTGAAAAGTGGCACAAAGGTAAACCTTTCGCCATCAAAAAGTCCCTGGTCACTTAACTTTAACATAGGGATAACAAGCAGTGCCATAAAGGATAATGTCATGAAAGGCGCTGACAAAGTGGAGCCCAACTCTTTGGCCATCAGGTCAATCTCCTGGTATTTATTTCCAACAGTGTAGCCGTCTTCTTTTGCCATCAATCCAGCGACGGGTAATGGTAGTACCTTTTGCTTTCCCTTTCCGATAGCAGCTATTCCGCCTTTGTTCTCAACTAACAGGTTGACTGTTTCGCAAATGGCTTCGTTGGAAACGCCGATGGCCAGAATATTGTGCGAGTCGTGCCCGACGGTGGAGGCAATGGCGCCTTCTTTCAGCCCAAAGTTGCGGATGTAGGCGATAGCAGGCGGCTGATCGCTGTAGCGGTTGATGACCGCAAATTTCAACACATCATGTTCGATGGATGTTTGTGAATCCGAATCCAGTAGGCTTGCATCAAACCAGCTTTCTCTGGTGATGAGCTGGCCGTCGAGAGCATCGATAACTCTTACTTGCGAACCACCCATTTTGAGGTAGAAGTCACTTGGTTTCTTGGGCTGGCAATTGAACTGGTTGATGGGCGAGCAAGGCTTGGTGCCGAAAAGGGCCCTCCCATATTCGGCTACTTTTTGCCCATCGGTCCATGTCTCCAAAACGTTAAAGGTTTCAATGCTGCCTATCACAATAAAATCGGCGGGGTCGCCCTTTTGCAGCAGACCAACATTCAATCCGTAATGCCTGACGGGGTTGATGCATGCTACCTGCAACACATCGAAAAGGTCGTGCCCTTTTTTTAACGCTCGCACGACTAGTTGATTGATATGGCCTTCGATGAGGTTATCAGGATGTTTATCGTCGGAGCAGAACATAAGCTGACTGGCATGGTCTTTCATCAAAGGAATTAGTGCCTCAAAGTTCTTGGCGGCGCTGCCCTCTCTGATGAGGATTTTCATGCTGTGCTTTAGTTTGTCCAGGGCTTCCTCCATAGTGAAGCACTCATGGTCGGTGCTGATGCCTGCCGAGATGTAGGTAGCAGCTTGCTCTCCTTTGAGTCCGGGCGCATGCCCATCCACAGGCTTGCCATGCTTTTGTGCTACTTTGATTTTGTCCATCACCAGCGCATCCCTGTGCAGCACCCCCGGCCAGTTCATCATCTCAGAGAGGTATTTGATCTCAGGTTTAGAAAGCAGATAATCAATATCCTCAGCGGTGATGATGGCTCCTGCTGTTTCGAACGGAGTAGCAGGTACGCAGGAGGGAGCGCCGAAGTTGAACTTTAGCGGAACAGTTTTAGCATTTTCAATCATGAACTCAACGCCGGCTACACCCAGCACATTGCCAATCTCGTGCGGATCCGACACAGTGGCGACGGTACCGTGGGTAACCGCCAGCTTCGCAAATTCAGACGGCACCAGCATCGAGCTTTCTATGTGCACATGTGCATCGACAAAGCCGGGGAGGATGAAGCGTTGAGGAGCATCGGCCGTTTCTTCAATACTTTTGATGACGCCAGCTTCTATGGTGAGTCTGCAGGAGTATATGCGTTTTTGAAAGATGTCAATAATCTTGCCTTCGATAGTTTGCATGATTAGCTTCTTTTTAATTGTAAATATAGGGTAACTGCCGACATCAATTATGCCAATCGGACTGACTTTTGCCTCAAAGTAAACAGTTCAGAAAGTTGATGATCGTGGTATTCGAAGAATAAAACATGTCACGACTTTTTTGGTTTGACTGAGTTGATATTTTCAGAAGCCCTCTGAGCATCCGTTTCATTAAATGAGTATCTTTAAAGTAAAATCTCTTGTTATGGACACTATTGAGTTAAATACTAAATCGCTTGTGTCGCCACAAGACATAGTTCAGACACTATATGATAGAAAGCTAAAAGCTGGCGATCATATTATTATTTTGACTAATGAGGAGGAGCTTGCATTTATTTCAGTAGTAAACGTAGTGTTCTTAGCCATCCAAAAAGTGATGGGCCTCAACGTTGATAAATTTGGTGAAAAAGTGATCGCCGATATTTTTGATTCTACTAAAGACCGTGAGACGTTGGAGCAAGATATTGAAGAGAGGTACGGAATTAGCATTGAAGTGAAGCAAACAAGCGATGTTTTGAGGGAAGATTGGGCTAACCTAGCGTCTGAAAGTCTTGAAAGGGCATATGGGACAGAGGAACCTGATTATTCTGATATGCTGCTAATGGAACCCAATCCATTATATAGAAATCGCACGAAAGAGTGAAGCAGGGAGATGTTGTAATAGCTTCCCTGCAACAATCCGACGGGAAAATTAAACTTAGGCCAGTTTTAGTACTTAAAAGTATGCCACAGCATCATGACCTATTGGTTTGTGGCATAAGCTCACAACTATGGAACTTCGTTGAAGGCTTTGATGAGAAAATAGACGATTCTCATCCCGATTTTACAATCAGTGGGCTCAGCCGGTCCAGCATTGTGAGAATAGGTTATCTGGCAACATTAGACATAAGAGACATCAAAGGCACTATGGGTCATCTTAGTGCTAAAACAGTCAATTTGATTATCTCCAGGCTAGTGAAATACTTGAAAAAGAGATGATGTATTTTATTCATTTAACAAAGCTGTCGTTCGCTAGCCCTCAATATCTCAACACCACCGAAGGATCCACTGGCCACCTCCCAAATGATTTACCGTAAACGGCCACACCACCTTCGCCCTCTGTTCTTATTTCTACTGTTATTTTTCCGGTCGTGGCGGCGTCTTTTAGCATTCTCTTTGAAACTGGTACCTTAGTCAGGTAGCCATAAGAGCCAGCCTCTCTCAGTTTTTTGTCTTGTAGCTGGTGGTGCCAGCTCAAGATGCCTTTGTGATCCGCTGGGTCGTCGGCGAGGGTCGTCGTTTGCACCTTGGTGCCGTTTACCCAAATGGAGACGGTAGATGGAAACATCGTTTCGTCAGTCATAGGGTAGGAGTTGGGGTTGGCGCTCGGCTCAGCTCTGGCACCCAGCATATAGTCTTTACCCGCCTCGAATTTTTCCTTGTCCTTGGCGAAAAGCTCCTTGGCAGATATTTCTACCAGAAAGTAAGCTTCTTTTGCTTTTGCTGTCTCTGTACCGTTTAGGTCAAAAGTGTATTCGAAGCTGCCTTTGCCAGCGCCGTTCACCTTTAGCCCATCCAGTACATTCCACTGTTTTTTACTCCAGTCAGCTTTGGTGAAAGAAGCCGGAGCAACACTGATCACCTCGGTTTTTGCCAACTTGTCGGTTCCGGTTACTTCGAAAGCTGTAAAATTGCGGTGCACCACTTTGCCACTCATGTCTTCCAGTCTCAATTTGAGGATAGACAAGCCAGCTGTTGAAGGCATTGTCACTTCTATTGGGGCAGGTGTCGATTGAATATATGGCTTGTAGTCCACCAATTGGCTGCCTTGTTTGAAAGTTGATGTTTCGCCGAGGTAGTTGGTGTGGGTCAGCTCGTACACGATTTTTAGCTGGCTCCCCATTTCCTGGGCGCTCATGGACGATATGTAGAGCGGCACGCTGACTGTTGCTCCGCCCTTTACTGTTTTGCTGATTTCATTTCCGGTAGAAAGATAAACCAGGGAATGAAAGTCGTTGGTGGTCATTCCTTCAACAATCTCACCTAACCCTGTTTTCTTTTCCGTCCTGTCGAAACGCCAGTAGCCGTTCCACTCGTTGATCACATCATGGTGCTCGGTATACAGCCAGCCCGACATGAAGGGGTATTTGCGGAAGGTGTTCATCATGCGGTGGTAGTCCCATGTCCAGTCCACGTCGCCGGTGCTGCCATCGTAGCCCCACACGTTACCACATTCTGAGTTGATATTGGGCTGATTGCCTTGCTTGAACCCGTCTTCAAAATCATAGGTGCTGCCTGGGTAGGTATTTTTCTCCAGATTGGCCATAAAAGCCTCCCATTCCCATCCGGGAAGATAGCTGTGCCAGGAGTTGATATCCGTTTCTGTATGGCCTGCGCCGCAGCAGATGGAGTTGTCTTCTACCAACCGACTTCCATCCAGCGACTTGGTCAGGTAATACATGGAGGCCACCCAGTTTTGTGTTCTAGGCAAGTATTTGTTTTCCTTTTTGCCATCGACTTCTACGGCCGTTCTCAACCCCCATGTTTCGTTGAAAACTATCCATGAAAAAATCGCTGGGTGGTTGTAGTCTCTCTTGATCATTTCCCGAAGGGTATACTCGGCTTCGGCTTGCATTTTTTCCTCCGGCTCTCCCCAGCTGTTAGGCAAATCGGCCATGACCAGCAGGCCCAGTTTATCTGCCCAATACAGTTTGCGGGGTACTTCGGCTTTGATATGAACCCGGATACCATTCAGTCCGATGGATTTACTTCGCTCGATTTCTTCCCGCATAAACTGATCGGAAGGGAACGTGTAAAAACCGTCGGGGTGATAAGATTGATCTAACGTGAGTTGAACGTAGATGGGGTTGTTGTTCAAGGCGATGTAGGGATAGTCAGTGCCCGGAAGGTTCACTACAGAAATCTTGCGCATACCGAAGTAGGTGCTCACTTTGTCATCTCCTAGCGTTGCTTCGGCGGTATAAAGGAAGGGATCCTCAAGGCTCCAAAGGTGAGCGTTTGGAATATTGATACTGAAACGTACTTTGTTTTTTCCTTTGGTAATAGTTGCATCCTGCGAGATCGGGGTTGGTGCCCCTTTAATTACCACGTTTACTTTGATGTCTTCTGTTGCGTCATCTGGTAAATAGGCCGTTACGTCAACTTTGTTGTTGTCGATATCGGGGGTGAAATGAACGGCTTCCAGGTAGTTATTTCCTCTGGCCTCCAGATAAACGGTTTGCCATAGACCTCTGGCATTGCCGTAACCTTGCTTGCCATACAAAGTAAAATCTCTGCGAATGTCGTCTACCCGGATAACGAGCTTTTGAACTTCCCCGTAGTTGACATAAGGTGTTAGGTCAAACGAAAAAGGAGTGTAGCCGCCCTGATGACTACCCAACTTTTGCCCATCTAGCCAAACAGTGGTTTCCCAGTCGGAGGCGCCTATGGTCACGAAAGTTTTTTTACCCTTCCAGCTTGGGTCAACGGTGATCTCTCTTTTGTACCAGGCGATGTCCGCTTCGTCCTTTACACCAGAAAGGGTGGAGCCCCATGGAAATGGAACAAGGATGGTTTTGTCGAAACTGGTATTGCCTGTGCTCCAGCTCTTCGTGAGGCCTTCATCGTCAGCATCAAATTTAAATTCCCAAACACCGTTGAGGTTTTTCCAATCGGCTCTTTCAAAGTCAGGCCTGGGATGCTCCGGCAGCGGAATCATCTGCGAAAAAGCAAAGAATGAAAAGAGTGTGCCGAGGCAGGTAAATAATAAGGATTTCATAACTGAGTAGGTAAAGTGTTCAACCCTAAAACTATGTTTTAAGGCGTCCTTTTACAAATGAAAATTGGAGAGCGGTTCAATGTATTTAGAGCAGCGCTGCAAGAAGCTGCAAGCAACCAAACGAAATTAGTTTTTCAGGCCTTGAAAAAAGGCATACTCTGAATATAGTTAAGTATTTGTATTGAAAATTATTTATAATAGCTGTTAATAATTTAATTATTATTTATATAGTAAAGGAAAAATTACTTTTGTATCGAACTATAGCAATGGACAACACGGATTTAAGAATACTGGATGAGCTGGCTGCCAATTCACGAATAACCGGGGCGGAGATAGCCAGGAAGATTCACTTGTCGCTGCCGGCTGTGACGGAGCGCCTTAGGAAGCTGGATAAGTCGGGGGTGATCGAACAGTATACGATCAGGTTCAGTAGAGAGCGGTTGGGCCTCAAGTTGCTTGCCTTTGTGCAGGTATGGCTGGAGCATGCTGGGGCCTCCAAAGCTAAGGAGTACCTTGTGAGCCTGCCACAGGTTCTGGAGTGCCATCACATTGCTGGCGATTATGACTTATTGTTAAAGGTGTTGGTGAAAGACACAGGTGAGCTGGAGGAGCTACTTTCTAACCGAATCAAAGGGAGCCCGGCCGTGACGAGAACAAGCACAACCATTGTGATGAGTACTTATAAAGAAGACATCAACATCAGATCAAAATAGAAGATGACTTACAGTGAAGCAGAACAATTAGTCAAAGGGTTTGAAGAAGGTACCTGGCCTTCATCGGAGTGGACGCACTTTGCTCATTTTGTGATGGCGTTGTGGTATACTTACCACCATCCGATAGCGGAAGCAAGAAAGCTGATCAAGGAAGGCATCAAAAAATACAACGAAGCCGTTGGAGGCAAAAACACCGAAAACTCCGGCTATCATGAAACCATCACTGAGCTGTATATTCAAATTGTAATAGGCTATCAGTTGAGTTTTACCGGTGAGTATGACTTCGATGCTTTGTTGTCGAACCTGGAAGCACAGCCCTTCATTCAAAAGGAATTTCCTTTCAGTTTTTACTCTAAAGAATTGCTGATGAGCAAAGAGGCTAGGGCAGGATGGGTGGAACCTGATGTAAGACCCATAACCTTATTTGACACCGAAGGCAAAATGCTGAACGCTGCCTCCTAAAGCAAAGCCCCAACAGAAACGATCTTCTGCTGGGGCCTTTTAGAAATAAAACTTAAAGAAGGTTTACTTCAAATTCGCCAGAAACTCTACCACATCTCTAATTTCCCGCTTCGTCATGATGCCGCCCATAGGAGGCATGCTGGATGGGGAGTTTTTGCGTTCGCTAATTCTTGCCGTGGGAATGTGAAGTGGTTCAGCTTCTGAAGTTTTCAGCACCAGTTCTTTGTCGGTTTCTTCCATCAAAATGCCAGACACTTTTTGTCCGTCTTTAAGCGTAAGTGAAACAGAACCAAACCCTGGTGCCAGTCTCGCACTGGGCTCGATCAGGGCCTGGAGTATTTGCTCTCTTGTGAGTTGGCTGCCTATTCCTCCAAGCTGTGGGCCAACGGTCGTTCCCTCCCCCCGAATCACATGGCAGCGGGTACACTGTGCGGCAGGGTGGGTGTAGAAGGTTCTGCCACCCAGGCGAGCATCGCCACCATAAAGCGTTTCCTGAAAGGCGGCAACGGTATTCGTATCGTCAGACTTGAGTGGGACAAGCTTGGAGGCCAGCGCCGCTGAACCATTTGCCTCGGATGCCTCGATGAGATCAAGCGTCAGGCTCTTGTCCAGTTTCTTGTTGGTAAGCTGATCGATAAGCCCTGACAAGATAGCCTCACTTTTTTCAGCTGGCATCTTGCCCAATACTGTCAACATTTCCTGTTGTTCTTTTAAAGAACCTTTGGCGAAAATAGGAGTGACAATGCCAGGTAGATTTTCAGCGGAAATCTCCATTCCACTCAAAAGGCTAAGAGCGGTAGTTCTTACCTCGCCTTCTTTGTCGTTCATGCCTTTCTTCACGAGTCCTTCCATGTCACTATAGCTAAGCTTGCCCAGGCTGGTGAGCATTGCCGCCCTTACTTCGGGAAGTGGGTGGTTTGTCATCATCGTGGCTAGCTGGTCATTAAAGTCAGGTACTTGTAATTCTGCCAGCATATTGGCAGCCGCAATCACGACAGCGCTATTGGAGCTCTGAAGAAACTTAGCAGTATTCGCTTTTGCTTTTGCCTGAGCAAGTGCAGCGTCTCTTTTGATTTCACCACGGTAGCGGCCATCTACTCTGTCCATCACCGATGGGTTAGCCCAGGTGCCCAGCGTGGCAAGTGCTTCTGCTTTTAGTTCCGGCGCCACGCCATCTCTGAGTGCAAAGGCAATGACCATATCAAGCTCTTTATCTCCACCCACTCTCAAAGCCGCATTGATAGCCCTTCTAAGCAAAGGCTCTGAGGTGAATCTGGTTTCAGTAAGTACGCTTGCCAAAGCTGGCAAAGCTGGTTCTATCGACCAATCATCGTTGATGGCTCGTGCTGCTTCTGTTACGATATACTCATCCTGATCTTTGAGAAAGGCAGTTACCTTTTCGCTACCAAGTCTTCTCAATACCAATACAGCAGCAATGCGCAAAGACCTGCTTGAGCTGCTTGCCAACGCCACCACTGGCTCTTGCTTGCCTATCCGGCTTAGAGCGAGTACGCCTGCATGTCTGATATAAATATCCTCATCGTTGTTGGCCTCAATCATTTTGATAAGGTCGGGAATCGCCTGTTCGTACTTGATTCTGCCCAGCGCCTCAGCGGCATAGAACCTCGCTCTTGGATAGTCATTGCTCAAAAGTTTCACAAGCTGCGGGGCGGCTTCAGTATACTTCACATCTCCAAGCATTTTTGCAGCCTGAGCCACGATTTCAGGGTCGCTATCAGCAAGTAACCCAACAATAGGCGCTGCATGGTCGAGGCGTTGTCTTCCCAGTTGACCAAGCCCCCAAATACCATGAACTCTGGCAAGTTGGTTGTCGGTTTGGTCGATAGCCTTTTTAAATATTTGTGCGCCTTTTTTACCACGGTTCACGAGCTCAAACTGTGCCTTTTGGCGAATGCGCATATCGGCATGAGAAAGCAAGCTGTACAACTTGTCCTCACTTTGACTTTCGTAATCCAGCACCATCAGCTCTTTGGTTTCTTTACGGGCGGCTGCCAGGTCATTCTTGTCGCTGGTTACATCTATTTTCCAAACTCTGCCATAGTTCTTTGTATCCCAGCCATTGATCCAGTCGGCGGCATAGAGCGCACCATCAGGGCCAAAGCGGATACCAGTAGGCAGGATGCCCAAAGCCAGTTTCTTCTCCTGCTCCAGCTCGAAGGTGGCTCCTTTAGGCTTCAGGGTAAACGACCAGATAGGGGATCTGCTTGGGTTGCCAACAAACTCCACAAGGAAGAAATGGTTTTTCCAGGCTGAGCCAAGTGCCGTACCGGGGTTATACACCATTCCAGTTGGTCCATTGTGATAGTTCATGATAGGGGGGATGATATAAGCAGCCTGACCTTCCCAGCGTGGCTGGAAGAGTTTTTCATCCATCCATACATGGTACTTATTGTTGCGGGGGTCGGTGTATTTTCCATACTGCCAGTTGGCTCTCCAGCCAGCGTCGTGTCCCTCTACTATGTGAACAAGCCTTTCACTTTCACCACGGTGGTCACCGTCGTTGTCAGAGCTGATGATGTTGCCATAGGCATCGAAAACAAATTCATGCGTGTTGCGAAGTCCGGCAGCAAATACCTCAAAGTTGCTCCCGTCAGGATCCGACCTTACAATCACACCCTGGTTAGGATATTTGTATGTGCTTCCGTCTTTGGCGGTCAAGTTGGCGCCAATATCCCCAATGCCCCAGTAAATACGGCCATCGGGCCCTTCAATGGCACCCGACATTCCGTGCCCACCGAAGCCGATATGCACAGCAAATCCTGTCGCAATCGACTCTTTTTTATCGAGTACTTCATCGCCATTCGTGTCTTGAAGCCTCCACATATCTGGGCCAACGCCCACAAAAACATCGTTTTTCCTCACCAGTAGTGCTCCGGCTACGTCGGTTATTTCGTCATGAAAATCGCTGAGAATCCGCTTGGATACATCGGCAATGCCGTCACCATTTTCGTCGGTAATTTTCCATACTTCTTCTTCTTCCACAGCAAGGTCTTTCCAGTCATGGACGCCGTCATTGTTCAGGTCGGGCAGGTATTCATTTCTGGCACTGTTTTCTGGTGCGAATTCCTTATGTAAAAAGGCCCGGCGTTCCTCTGCGGTTTGCAAGGCGATAGAGCGGGTCATCCAGTCCTGGTGGCCACGAATATCGAACTCAGAGTGCTTCTGACGATTGGTTCGGGTCAGGTACACATTGCCCTCATCATCTATCGACATGGCAATGGGGTCAGGTGCCAGGGAGTCGGACGCCCAAAGGCTCATGGTAATGCCATCGTACAGCTCAAGGGAAGTATTCTCACGTACTTCTTTGGCCCGATTATAAGCGGTAGCCTGGTCTTCTTTTATCGTTAGAGGAGTTTCTTTAGGCAGCTCTTCGGTACAGCCGATGAGTAGCAAGGTCAGAAAAAAAGCAGGCCACAACCTGCGGGTGTTCAGTAGGAATGTCATATTAAACTGGAGTATATATTTGAAAGTATAAGTTTATATTATTTTAGACGAGGAAGCCAGTAGTTTGCCTTAAACGGCAGGAAAATTTCCCAGCGGCGTCAGATAACTTCCTTTTTTTGGCTGGGAGTGACCGAATACCGTTCAGCCTGACAATCAGGGTAGATACATAATTTTTGTATTGACTTTTGTGAACCTGTCCCATAAAAAGGAGATATTAAGCTACGCATTTAAATGGAGCGCTTAAACTACCTGCTTTGAACATTCAATATTTTACAGAAGATCCTCTGTTTATTTTAGCTATCGGAATCCTTGTTGTTTTCATCAGCATCATAGGATTCAGGCTCCATGCGTTTCTGGCGCTGCTCCTTGGTGCCTTTGTCGTGGCGCTCATCACTCCCGAATCAGCAGTTCTTCTTTATCAAATGGGCAAAGGTGCCTCCGAGGCTTCTGCTCAAAGGCTAGCCACCCAAGGTGAAGGGATTCGCATCGCTACTGAATTCGGGAATACCTGTGGTAAAATTGGGATACTGATCGCTATGGCTTCCATCATTGGTAAGACCATGCTGGAAAGCGGGGCTGCTGAAAAAATTGTGCGGTCTACCCTGAAAGTCACGGGCGACAAATATGCACCCATGACATTTCTGGGAAGTAGTTTTTTTATTGGTATTCCTGTGTTCTTTGATACCGTTTTTTACCTCATGGTGCCGCTGGCTAAAGCCATGGCCATGCGGGTTGGTAAAAATTACGGATTGCTGATCTTGTGCATTGCTGCTGGAGCCGCCATGGCCAACTCATTAGTTCCGCCAACACCGGGCCCACTATTTTTAGTCACCGAAATGAACATACCCATCGGCATGATGATGATGGGAGGCTTCCTTGTTGGGCTGGTGACCATCAGCGCCGGCTACCTTTATGCCGTCTGGGCCAATCGCAAGTGGCCAATTCCCCTGCGGAATGCGGTGGATGCTCCGCTGGATGAGATCAAGACACTGTCTGAGAAAGACGAGCGGGAGCTTCCTGCGCTGTGGTTTTCCTTGTTGCCGATATTTATTCCTATTGTGTTGATAAGCGTAAATGCCCTGATCGGCTCTTTTGCTGAGGTGAGTGAAACATCATCGTTCACTGGGGTGCTGGACTTTGTCGGAGAAAAAAATGTTGCTTTGTCCCTTGGAGCTCTTTCTTCCATTTGGCTGCTGGCTGTGCAGAAAAAAGGGGACAAAAAAGGACTAACTGCCTCAGTTCAAACCGCCTTGATGAGTGCTGGCGTGATCATCCTAATTACCTCAGCTGGTGGCGCTTTTGGGGGAATGTTGCAGCAAACCGGCATCAGTCTGCGACTAGCCGAGCTCACCAAAGACTACCAAATGGCGTTGATACCATTGGCCTTTTTTATAACGGCGATTGTTAGAACCGCTCAGGGGTCGGCGACAGTAGCGATGATTACTGCCTCGGGAATACTGGCAGGTATGGCAAACACAGGCACGCTGGAATACCACCAACTCTACCTGGGGCTGGCCATTGCCTGCGGCTCGAAACTTATTCCCTGGATGAATGACAGTGGCTTCTGGATTGTGTGTAAAATGAGCAACCTTACCGAGCAGGAAGCACTCAAAACTTTTTCTCCCTTGCTTACGATCATGGGGCTGGTCGGGTTAATCGTCATTCTTATTGCTGCCAGTATTTTTCCCCTTATCTAATTGATATATCAGAAACGTCGAAGAATATGACACCGAATATTAACCGAAGAAAGGCCATGTCTTCCCTTGTCAAATCCTCTCTTGGAGCTACGGCCGTGGCTGGATCGTTGGGTTCAATGATGGCTGGGTGTGAGGCAACAGACAGCAAGGCCGAAGCTAATCCGCCGCTGAAAACCAAACCAATGAGAATGCATGTCGGCTGCCAGCACGGAGGCACGGGGAAAGAAAACCTTGAGTACCTGGCCCGGCACGGCGTGTATCACCTGGATGGAGGCTCTCCGAAATTGATTGAAGGAGTTGGCTGGGATTTGGATGACTCTGTGGCTAAAAAGGAAGCCTGCGAAAAATACGGGATCAGTCTCGACGCCTATCATCTGCCGCTATCCTCAGCTGGTATCGACAAGATTTCAACGCCTAATATCATGCTTGGGAAAAGTCCCGAAAGAGATCGTGAGATAGAAATGATCCAGCAAATGATTTCGGTGGCGGGAAAAACGGGTGTTCGCACCCTCAACTACAACACAATTATCCTGGAGATACTCAGAACGGGAAGAACAGTTGATCCCACCCGGGGCAATGCCTCTTACAGCACATGGAATTACGAAGAGGCCCTGCAGCAAGACAAACCAAAAACTGTTGCAGGAGATGTTTCCATTGATACCATGTATGAGCGGATTACCTACTTCCTCGACCGGGTGCTGCCAGTGGCCGAGGAATACAATGTGCGCCTGGCTAACCACATCGCCGACCCACCAGCGCCCGTGGGGTTCAGAGGGATAACAAGATGGAACAGCCCCGATGTGTTTGAAGGGATCAAGAAATTTGCGCAACTATACGACAGCCCCTCACACGGCTTTAATCTCTGCCTGGGCTCCACAGCTGAGGGCTTAAAAGATCCAAGAACGGAAATTTTACCCATCATTCGCTGGGTGGGGGAGAGGAAACAGATATTCAATATTCACCTGCGAAACATCAAAGGAGGGTGGAATAATTTTCAGGAAGTATACCCCGACAACGGGGATATGAATTTTGCTGAGATCATCCGGGAATTGAGAAATGTGGACTATGACGGTATGGTGATGCCGGATCACATTCCGCACCACGACGACCCCGCCAGTGGCTTGCAAGGGCACGCCTTTGCATTTGGCTACATCAAAGCATTGATAGACGTTATCGGCAGTGAAGTGTAAAATTCAAGTAATTTGCTCTACCCCTGGCCAAATAACCAATAACTAGTCACTTAATTACCCCTATGAAAGGCCCCATCATCCAAGACATCATCATCACCCCCATCGCCACAGTCGATCCACCGCTACTTAACGCCGCCGGGCTGCACGCTCCTTATGCGCTCAGAACGATAGTGGAGATTGTTACCGACGATAACATTATTGGCATCAGCGAGATTCCCGGCACCACCGATACTAACGAGGCGCTTGAGAAAGCAAGAGAGCTTATCGTTGGGAAGGATGCCTTTCAACTCAACCAGATAAGAGACGCCATAGAAAGCCATTTTGATGAGGAAACCACCTCAGAACGGGGCGACGCTCCCTGGGACCAGCGCAAGATCGTTCATGTTTTCAGCGCTATTGAAGTGGCGTGCCTCGATATTCAGGGCAAGGTGCTTGGTAGGCCAGTTGTTGATCTTTTGGGTGGAAAAAGAAGAGAAAGGGTGCCTTTTGCAGCCTACCTTTTTTATAAATATGAAGGAGCTGGCGGTGAACTGGCGTTTGGTACTGACCCCAACGCTACAGGTTGGGATGCTGCCCGGCAGGCCGAGGCAGTTACCCCGCAGGGCATCGTTGAGCAGGCCGTCGCCATGGTTAAGGAATTCCGAAATAAGTCAATCAAACTAAAGGGAGGTGCTTTTCCGCCTGTGGAAGAAGTGGCGGCTATGTTGGCGCTTTACGATCACTTTGGCCCGGATGTGCCCCTGCGCCTTGATCCCAACGCCATTTGGAAGCTCGAGACGGCCATCGAATATGGTAAAAAGATGGAGGGTATTCTGGAGTATTTCGAAGACCCAGTGAGAGGACAGGAGAATATGGCCAAAGCCCGAAAGGCGTTGAAAATGCCACTGGCTACCAATATGTGCACGACTAGCTTTGGGGACATTCCTGGCAGCATTGTTCTTGGTTCTGAAGATATTATACTCAGCGACCATCATTTTTGGGGAGGGCTGCGCAGCTCCATGGAGCTGGCTAAACTTTGCCAGACATTCGGGCGCAAATTGTCGATGCACTCCAATAGCCATTTAGGTATTTCGCTGGCAGCCATGGTGCATCTGGGCGCTGCATTGCCGGAGATTCCTTACGCATTGGATACCCACTATCCGTGGCAGTCGGAGGAGGTAATTGCAGGCGGGCGAATGAAGTTCGAAGAGGGAGCTGTGCTGGTGCCAACTGGCCCCGGACTTGGGGTGGAAATAGACCAGGAGGCGCTGAAAAAGCTACACGAAAACTATTTGAAATGTGGCATCACCAAACGTGACGACCTGGTGGAGATGAGAAAGGTGATTCCTGACTGGGAATTTAAGAAGGTGAGGTGGTAGACACCATTTATTCCTTCATCACCTCTGCCGAGAAGCTCTCTGCCCAGTTAACGAGCAAGTCCCTTTGCTCTTTGGACAATTGTGCATCGCCATGCATGATCGTGTACGATTCCAGTGGCATTTTTCCCTCGCCCACCTCTTCAGTAAGGTCTTTGAGTATTCTCACTTTCTTACTCTTTCTGAGGCCCGCCCATTCCGAAAAATTAACTTCTTCTCTACCATGATTGATATGGTCGAAAACGAACCAGGAAACTGGCGTGATATAAGAATACCAAGGGTACCGGGTCTCATTGGAATGACAGTCGTAGCAGGCCGCTCTTAACAAACCGCTCACTTCCGACGAAATCTGAGAAGTCGCAATCAGGTCATCTGGATTGTCGGATGCTACATCAGGTGGAGCACCTCTGAAAAACTGGAGTCCTACAACGAGGACTCCAATGCCTAAGACTATTTTCTTGATCAACGTTTATTCTAATTTAGCTAGCGCAGCTTCGGCCCATTTGTGCAACTTGGCTGACTCTTCCTCTGTCAGTTTCATATTAGGGTACTTCTCCACCATTTTCGCAGGAGGCATTTCTCCTTTGTCGAGCACTTCTAAAATTTCATCGAGCTTTGCCATGGCATCGGCACCACTTAGGGTTTGTAGTTTTTCCCATTGCATTTTCTCTTTGGCTTTGTCGCTTTTTCCGGATGGAGAATGACATCCCAAACATTTTGCTTCAATCACCGACATGGCTTCAAGAGTGAATGCCACTGTTTTACCAGCGTCGGCTTCGGGCACCAGCAGAATTTTTGTAGGTTCTTTTTCCTGAGCCATTCCTGAAGCTGCGAACAGCAGGAGAGCTCCGGCAAGTAGAGTAAATTTTTTCATAGCATGCAGTTTTTCACTCTAATATATTAAATATCGGTATGTATGGACGTCCATACATAAAAAAATTGTAGCTGCTCTTCTTTGCACTTTGATTTGAAGCTCCACTCTGCTATTGCCACCTCATTTTAGCACTTATTACGTGGGATGACGTTTTCAGCCTGACGGCTACACCTTCCACTTAGCATCGTCCTCTTCACATTCTTTTAGTCTTCGCTTGGTCATCTCACCGATAAGGGCAAAGGGTAGCTCTTTGTTGTGTGGGAATTGTACCGACCCTTCAGCTGTTTTGTAAGGCTTCAGTTCGTTGGTGAAAGCAGCGACCACAGACGGCGTGGGGTAGAACCCGATGTGGTTTTTGAAGGCAGCCCAGGTCACCAGAATCCTCCTGGTGGTATATGCTGGCATACGCCATTTGATGCCTTGCTCGGCGGCAGGAGCTACGGCAACAATGCAATCGTGCAGTTGGAAAAGCCGTTCCCGAAGTGTCTCGGGCGCATTAGAAATGTACTCGTCGATGTTTTGTGCTTTAGGTGGTGCCATAGGCGTTGGTTTTGTTAACCACAAACGAAAGATAATAAATTGGACTTCAATGGTTTTATTTTTGGAAACTGAAAGTAAATCGGGTCAGTTGGGTATTACCGGGAATTTAATATTGATTTCTATTTTTTTATTGAGAGATTTAAGAGCGTTATTTTATTTCTAACCAT
>TARA_R110002012_G_scaffold322097_1_pt1 | contig 31424 bp, 18 predicted proteins | sample TARA_R110002012 | Tara Oceans TARA_R110002012 (sample SAMEA4396515) | marine metagenome | biome: Westerlies Biome; feature: [DCM] deep chlorophyll maximum layer (ENVO:01000326); material: water (ENVO:00002006), including particulate matter (ENVO:01000060) such as... | depth 40 m | reverse complement strand
GGCACTGTTTGACCGAAACAGGTGGCACCATCACTCCGAAATAGCCAAAAATCTTCATCCTTCTGACCAATTTCCAAAACCGGATTGTTTTTAACGCGTACAAAAGGACCCTCCGGGCTATCGGCAACTGCGAGGCCAATGGCTGTAAAGTCGTTCGTTGAATTATTTTCAAACTCTTTTTTGGTGTTACCTGGAGTAGGTTTCACGCCTGTATAGTACAAATAATATTTTCCTTTATGGGCCAAAATATTGGGGGTAAAAACCGAATGGCTGTCAAACTCACCTTCCTCCCCTAAACCAAGAGCCATACCCTGTTCTTCCCAGGTATGCCCTTCATCTTTTGATGTAGCATACCAAATGGTAGCCCAATAGCCTGGAGTTATGGGACTGTCCATTCTAGAATACCAAACATAATAGATGTCCCCTACTTTTATAATATCGCTGTTGTCGCGCCTATTATAAAGACTATCAATTCCAATTCCCGGAATCTCCTGATAGGTAAATGTGGTGCCCACTGCTTTGGGCTGGCTTGCAACCTCTTCCACTTCCTTTGGTTTCTCCTCGCTGGACTTACAGCTAGCCAAAAATAGTATTGCCAATACCATACATGCATTTAATACACTCAGTGGTTTTTTAATTGATACTTGCATAAGTATTCTCGTTTTTAATTTTGTTTAAAATGTCAAAATGGACGCAGGTGGAAGCGGCACATTATTGATTTTTCTCCAAGTTATGAGTTCATTCAATAATTGGGAAACTATTTCCGGATTTTCATCCACTAAATTGTATTCTTCCTTTAAATCCTTCTGCAGATTGTACAACTCCACTTGTCCATCGTTTAAAAACTGGATCAGCTTCCATTCGTTCTTTCGGATAATGGAACAGGGTGGATTTTTATAGGTACTGGCCACATGCCAGAACAATGCCCGCTCTTTAAATGCTTTGTTTTTCAACAAAGGGACCAAACTTTCCCCATCCAGTTCCCCCTTGTAATCATCTACTTTGGCCAACTCCAAAAATGTTGGGAAATAGTCCATTCCGCAAATGGGCGTTTCCGAATTTCCGGGAGCAACCTGCCCCTTCCAATTTATAAAGGCAGGTACTCGTATTCCCCCTTCGTAAATGGTCCCTTTTGCTCCACGTAGTATATTCGTACCACTTTGCAAACCGTTAAAGCCGTTATCGGAAGTGAATATCACTATTGTATTTTCTCTCAAACCTTCTTTCTCCAGATAATCAAAAATGCGCTTTACATTTTCATCTATAGAAGCTATCATGGTAGCGTAGCCAGCAATTTCTTCACGGTTTTTTTCTCCTTGACCTGTTATGGAATCAGGATCCTTTCCCATAAATTTCTGAAACACCTCCTTGTTCCTTGGAACGGTAGGACGATGCGGTGCATAATAATGAAGGTTTACAAAAAACGGCTCTTTTTTATTGCGCTTTATAAAATGGATGGCATCATCGGTCAACCTATCCGTTAACCATTCATCATTGTCCTTATCTTCTATAAAAGGATTTTTGAAAGGGGCTTTATAACCCCCGCTTTCGGACTTATAGCCTTCCGTATAGCCTCTGGCTGGATCCCCCCACCAAGTGCCTCCTACGTTTTCATGAAAGCCTTTTCCAATAGGATAGTATTTTTGGATATCGGCCGTTAAGTGGTCTGCCAACCAATCCAGGCTTCCATTAACAGGTTGTTTTAAAGGTGTTTCATAAGGGTAACTTACTTCTTCCTCAGGGTTTGGCCCTACCACATGCCATTTCCCCAAATGAATAGATCTATAACCCGCTTTTTGTAAGGGTTCCGCATACATGCTGTGTTCCAGCCCAACCGTCCAACGTGAAAATATATTGTGTACATTATCCCCTCTTTCCAGTACGGGCACATTATAGATTCCCGTTCTAAAGGATTGTTTCCCTGTTAGCAAGGCCGCTCTTGATGGGGAACAGGTTGGGTACATATACGCATTGTTAAAAACAAGGCTTTCCCCCGCCAACTTATCAAGGTTGGGAGTTTCAAACCATTTGCTGCCCATAAAGCCGACATCTTGCCAACCTAGGTCATCTGCCATAATGAAAATGATATTAGGCCGGTTTCCCCTGTCAGTTTTGGGGTTGGATGTACATGATACTGTTAATAAAACGGAGAACAAAACAGCGGCAAGGCTTCTTAGAATAGTCGATTGTTTTTTAATCATACATTAAAATTATTCCTGAGACCCATAGGTTTCTAAAGCAGCCCCCATTTCTTTTACCACTTCTGGGTACTGATTGTACACGTTAGTGGTTTGATATTTATCCACTTCCAAGTTGTATAATTGTGCCGAAGGCGCATCTTCTTTTATCTGCCCATTTTCAATATCGCTATTTATTCCTCCTACAAAGGCTACCGCAGGAGCTCCGCCCCAGGCATGGTGCTGTGGTTTTGAGCCATTAAAACCCCCACTACCTTTTGCTGGAATGTACATCCATTTCCCTTTTCGGAGTGATAAATGGGTGGGTTTGCTTGCCGCCAACAGCAATTCATTGCGAACAGGTATTTCCGGATTGCCCAATAAGGCCGGCAAAATATTTTTGCTGTCAGTATTCTTCAGGCTATTTGGATCTTGACCCGTAACTTCCATAAAAGTGGCCAGCATATCCACATTGCAGATCAATTGATCCGATACCGTACCCGCTTCAATTTTACCTGGCCATTTGGCTATGAAGGGTACCCGGTGGCCACCTTCCCACACCCCGAACTTAAAGCCCAATAAATCTCCATTAATTTTGTGTCCGGCTTTGACGGCATTACGACCGCCCAGGTTCAACATGGCTCCGTTATCACTGGTCAAAATCACTAAAGTATTATCGTCGACTCCCTGTTTTTCCAAGGTAGAAATAACTTGCCCTACCATCCAATCGAGCTCCTGGATAAAATCGCCATAAAGTTCGGCATCACTTTTTCCTTGAAAATTTTTCCCGGGAGTAAATGGATGATGAATATGGGTGGTGGCCATGTACAGAAAGAAAGGGTTTTGCTTTTCATTTGTTGTTTTTTCGGTAATCCAATCTACAGCCTTTCCTGCCAATACAGTCCCCACCGTATAATCGTTGTACAACTTATGGGCTTTTACAGCACCTTTAAACATATTGGCAGTTCGTTGGGAAGCTGCTGGCGGAATTGGGGTGATTGGTGTTACCTCTTTTTCTTTCCCTCTTCCTACATACACCAAAGGGTCGTTGGGGTCCTCACCCACTACACGGTCATTTTCAACATAAACATAGGGCGGAGCGCTGTTCACCACAGGCACCCCATAGTAATAGTCAAAACCCAAATCGTTGGGTCCAGGGCGCAATGGTTTATCCCAAGTGTTTTCTCCTTCTCCAAAACCCAAATGCCATTTTCCTAGGGCAGCCGTTGTATAACCACTGTTTTTAAACACATCGGCAAGGGTAAATTGTTCAGGGTTTATCAATAATTCTGAGCTAACGGGTGCTGGTCCCCAAACTCCTTTTCCGTTATTGCCGCGAACCGGATATTGTCCAGTAAGCAGGGCATATCTCGAAGGGGTACATACCGCGGATGCCGAATGGGCATCGGTAAACATTTTACCTTCACTAGCCAGTTTGTCTATGTTAGGGGTTTTTACTTTTGTGGCTCCATAACAACCAACATCACCATATCCCAAATCGTCTACCAAAATATAAACTACATTGGGTTTATCCTGAGCCTGGATTTTTAATGTACTGCTTATAAAAAATAAACAAACAATTATTTTTATTGTTAGTAATACTCCTAGTTTAAATTTCATACTTTTCGATTTAAATTTTCTCTTGAATATTTTCAAATGGAGGTACACGTTGGTCTGTTCCTATGACATCTATATCTCCCAATTCTTTTCTAACCCTTTCTGCCTCTTTTAACAGCTCCTCTAATATTACTGGGTGGTTATGAGAAATATCAGTCAACTCTCCCATATCTAAATTTAGATTAAACAATAGGGGGTGTTTTAATGCAATCAGCCCTCTACATCCAATATTCTTTAAGTTTTTCCCTTCAAAAGGTTTTTCATTTGGTTTTTTGGACCAAAAAGGTTGGTCTTCCGACCTTCGTGGTAAATGCAATTTCCATTCTCCTTTTCTAACGGCCTGCAAGTTAATCCCGTTGTAATAATACGCGAATTCATGTGGGGTATCGCCTTTACCTGTTCTTAAAATTGATGTGATATTTTTTCCATCGATTACCCTGTCTTTTGGAATTTCCGCTCCAGCCAAAGAGGCTAAAGTTGGCAATAAATCCATAGATGATAAAAACGTATCGTTCACCCCTGTTGCAAATTTTCCTTTCCATTTAATAATGGCCGGAATACGAAAACCACCTTCCATAGTGGTATATTTCCCTCCATTTAAAGGGCCTGCAGATCCGCCGAAATGACAAATTGCCGGTCCGTTATCCGACAAGAAAATGACGATAGTATTTTCGTCTAATTTTTTATCGGCAAGTGCCTGGGTCAACCGGCCTACATGATAATCCAATTCCTGAACATAATCTCCGTATAAACTTCCTTTTGAAGTTCCAATAAACTCCTTACTGGGTTGGATTGGAGAATGTACCGAATGGTAAGCGAGATACAGGAAGAAGGGATTTTCTTTATTTTCTTCCATATACTCGATGGCTTTATTGGTATAATCTCCTATTAAGGTTTCAAAAGCTACATTTTCTTTTACTACTTTGTTATCGCTATATACATCATCCAAATCAGGGTGACTAGTATGCCAATTGGATTGTAATCCATAAAAATGCTGAAAACCGTGGTCAATAGGTTGATGTCCTTCATTAAAGCCCAAATGCCACTTACCAATAGCCATAGTGGCATATTCTTGTTTTAAAAGTAAATCAGCTATGGTAATTTCATCGGAGTGCAATCCGTAATTTTTATGTTTCTCAATTTTTCCTTGAGCCACGGGAAAACCGTTTCGCATAGGGTAACGTCCTGTTAGAAGCGCCGCCCTTGACGGGCTACAAACAGATGATGCTACCTGAAAATCGGTAAACCTTAATCCTTCTGCTGCAAGTGCGTCAATATTTGGCGTATTCACATCTTGAGCCCCGTAACAGCTTAAATCACCATAGCCTAAATCATCGGCAAAAAGGATGATAATATTAGGCTTATTGGTTTCTTTCTCCTGTGCATCTATACGATTGACCAATAACCCAAAACAAGCCCATAATGCTAATCCAATAATCTGTTTCATGCTCTTTTAATTAGATCCTTTTCTAGGAAAAATATCGTTGGGTGTAAAATAAGGCTCTGTTCCTAAAGGTCCAGCGTTTAATCCCCTTGCACCCAAATGGCCTATATCCTCCTTGGCCCAATCCAATAGTTTCGTCAATACAGCAACAATTTCTGGGTTTTCGGCAGCGACATCGGTGGTCTCCGCAATATCATTTTCCAAATTGTATAACATCGGTTTTGTAAATAGAACACGGTCTTCAGGTGCAGAGTGAATGGGCCATTTTTCATAAACTATAGATGTGGAATCTGGGCTGTGGGGTAAATGCAATTTCCATTTACCCTTTCGTACAGCTCGCAATATATGGTGCTGATAATAGAAAAAAGGTCGGTCTAGATCAGTTGTTTTTCCATGAAGAATATCTGAAATATCCAAGCCATCAATCACCCTGTCCGTAGGAATTAGTGCCCCTGCCATTTCGGCCAAGGTGGGCAACAAATCGATAGTAGCCAATACTTGGTCTACAGTTTTTCCGGCCGGCACCTTCCCTGGTGCCCTAATTATGCACGGTACCCGAAGTCCGCCTTCCCATGCCGAAGTTTTTGCTCCCCTAAGGGGCTCGGCATTTCCGCCATGGTCTCCTTTTATCCACCACGGGCCATTGTCGCTGGTAAAAATCACATAGGTATTTTCATCCAATCCACTATCCTTTAGTTTCTTGAAAATTCGTCCTACATTATAATCTATTTCTTCGATCACATCGCCATAAAAACCACCTTCCGATTTTCCTTTAAATTCATCCGAAACAGCCAATTTGGTATGCGGCATGGTATGCGCCAAGTAAAGGAAGAATGGCTGTTCGTCATTCTTTTCAATAAAATCGATAGCTTCATCCGTATATCTTTTGGTAAGCGTGGACATATCTGCATTCTTTTCTACCAGCTGATTGTTTCTCAACAAATGCACTTTGGAATCGTTACTTCCCGGTGTAAAAAAAGATGCGTCGAACCCTTGGTGCATGGGCAATAAATTTGGATTGAACTGTTCGGGATTATGACCTGCCAAATCCCATTTCCCTACCATTCCCGTTGTATACCCTACAGGTTTTAATACTTCGGCAATGGTAACCTCACTTAACGATAGTTTGGGATGCGGAACGTCTCCATTGTCGTTTCGCGCATTCCGCATAGGGTAACAGCCTGTCATCAATGCCGCTCGTGATGGCCCACAAACTGTTTGGGCATAAAAGTTGGTAAACTTCATCCCTTCAGTCGCCATTTTATCCAAATTTGGGGTCTTGATATTTGGGGAACCAAAACAGCCCAAATCACTGTAGCCTTGGTCATCGGTAAAAATGATAATAAAATTAGGCTTGCTGTCAGGTTCTTGTTTTTTCAAGTTACAGCCCATTACCAACATCGACAAAAAAATAAAAACTATTTGCTTCATTGCCATCTATTTTCAAATTTGAGCCTCTTTATAAGACTAGAAAGTATTTTCATTTTAATTTTATCTCAAATTTTGGTCAAGGCCTTGGGATTGTCCACATAAGCGGCCGGACGGTTATTTTTTGCGATGTCTTCCTGAAAATCCTTGATATAAGCTAGGAGCCTATCTGCAATTGACCGATTTCCCTCCAAAACATTTGTGGATTCTGATATGTCACGCTCAAGATCGTAAAGCGCAAGTGGTTTCTCTCCATCCACATGAAGTTTCCATTTACCCGATCTTGCGGCCGCTAGCATGTTTCCCTTATGATAGAAAAATGCCTGGTGCGGACTATGGGCTTTATGGCCCAAAACAGGCATAATATCCTTTCCATCAAGTACGCGGTCTGCCGGGAGTTCAGCCCCGGACAATTGGGCGAAGGTGGGCAGCAGGTCCATTGTGGTCATAATTTCATCGTTCACCTGGCCCGAAGGGATTTTTCCGGGCCAACGTATTACCGTTGGCATACGCATACCCCCTTCATAGGTGCTGCCTTTTTTACCCCTGAGTGGTGTAGCCAATCCTTTTGAAGGCCCATTATCTGAAGTAAATATTACTAGGGTGTTCCCATCAAGCCCATTCCTTTTTAAAGCATCCAGAATTTGCCCAACAGACCAATCTATTTCGCTAATGGCATTAGAGTATATTTTATCTCGGGTTTTGTAATCAACACTATCACCTTCCTTTTTTAGAGCCTCTTTGACCTCCTCCGACACCTTTGTCATAAAAGGCGGGGAAGCATGGAGTGGCCTATGCGGAATGGGGTGTGGCACGTACATAAAAAATGGTTCGTCCCTGTGTTTTTCAATGAACCCTACTGCCCTATCGGTAATGCGTTGGGTAAGATAGTCGGCATCGGGATCCATTTCAATAACCGTCTCCCCCTCCAGTAAAGGCAGGGAGGGGAAATTGTATTTCTTTTGATTGGTATGGAATGGATGAATATCATGGCTATAAGGAAGACCAAAAAACTCATCGAACCCCTGACGGGTGGGCAAGAATTCCGGTTGATCCCCTAGGTGCCATTTCCCGAACATTCCCGTTCTGTACCCAGCGGTTTTTAGCACCTCCGCTATGGTAACCTCATCCGGGTTGAGCCCCTTGGGATCTGCTGCGAGCAATACGGCAAAATCCGTCCCCACTGCCATATCGTTTCGCCTGGGATAGCTCCCGGTCATTAAGGCTGCGCGCGAAGGTGTACAAACTGCCGCTGCTACGTAAAAACTGGTGAGCCTGGCGCCTTCGGCAGCCATTTTATCTATCTGGGGCGTTTTAACATGTTCCCCTCCAAAACAGCTTAAATCTGCATAACCCTGGTCATCGGTAAAGATGATAACGAAATTTGGCTTTACTTCCTTGGACGGGCTTTGGGCATTGGATACGCAAAATAAGGATAGACACCCCAGAATTAGTAATAATCTCATAGTTTGATGTTTAATGATTCCGACGTATTGATTGTTTTCTTCCCCAGTTTTCGTGTTCCTATACCATCCAGTGAAAACTTCTCCAGCGATAATTTACCGTAGAGCACCTTCAATACCGCTTCCTTATCTTTTACCTCACAGATACCCCAACTATATCCATTGCTCCAAAAGTAAGTCCCTGGCTTGGAGGTAAAAGACATGGATTTTTCAATGGCGGAATACTTAAAATTACTAACCGCCAGCACAGCTCCCCATGCCATCATACTGCGGGCATAGTGATTCCCGAACTCTGCTTCATTAAACGGGTTTCTTTTTATCCCGTCATACCTATTTCTAACATCTTGGAACGTTTTTAGGGCCATTTCCGTTTGATTTTCAAACAGCATCCCAACACCAACAGTATATTCAAAGCCTGTCATTACTTCAGTAAAATAAGGAAAGGGCTTTTTAGGACGTTCATTGGGATATCCTGCCATTACCAAAGCCGATTCATCACCCAATGCATACGAACGCATAAAATTAGGATGCTTTAACATACTTTCCCTATAGTTGTATCTAACGATGGCCTCATTCGTTTTTGACATATTTCCTTTATTGGCCAAATAACCCAAATCTAAAATATGTGCCATTACCTGCCCTACCAATTGATCTATTAACACACCTTTTCCCAATTGATAATCCGGACTGCTGAGATCTTTAGTCCCTAGACCTTTCATAAGTCCTTCCGCTACATTTTCTTCTTTCATGGGAGGAATAATTTCCTGCTCGTAATATTCTCCATTAAAAAGCTTCTCATCCAAAAAACCCGAACCATTTTCATAAAGTGAGCGATATGTTTTTGCAAGCTTGTTCTCCCTTAAATATTTTGACATTTCTTCCATGGCCCTTAGCGCTCCCAAATACCAAAACCCCATTTGAGGATTTGGACCAAAATACTCTACATCCATGGTATTGTGTTGTGCCCCTTCCATAATGCCGTCCTTGTTGGCATCCCAACCTCCTTTTATCCAAGCAAATTCCATAGCCTTTTTTACTTTTGGCCAATGGGCCTTTAAAAACCCATCATCTCCAGAGAGTTGCCATTCTCTATAAAACTTCATGATAGCTCCCATTTGTCCATCAGCTGCAGCCGTACCCCATTTTTGTGCCTCGGTCTTTAGTGGCAACTCTATTCTAAAACTCATCAATCCATTCTCATCGGTAGCATAACCAAATTCTGTATCCCGCATGGTTTTTGCCAATTCTCCAAACAAGAAGGGGGTTGTTTGGTCATAGTTCCATACGTGTGTGCAGGAGCCTATCCCTCTTCCAACATTTGGCGCTGTGCCTTCAAACCCCAACATATGACCCTCTTTGGTCCTAAATGCCAGTTGTGTACGTAGATGGGAAAGATTAAATAGCGCTGATTCCTTTATAATATCAGGGAAATCGCTCTTTATAAAGGCATTGACAAATTCTTTGGTTTTACCTTCCAAAACAGACAACTTGGGGGCTGTTTGTTCCAATACATCCCATGAGTCCGTATATTTTGTTGTATAATAATTTCCTACCGTAACGTTCAAGTTTCTCCATGCAGGTCGGTTTGGAAAATGCCAACTAACCAGAAACTTTATATCCTCTTCCTCACCCGGGTTCAGCCTAGTCTTTACCGCGAGTGACCCCATGGGCCCATCTGCACCAAATTCAGGTCGTTCCTCCAATAGCCCGTCATCCGTGTAGTCATCCCAAAAATCAAGGGTGGTATTTCCCCATTTTACCGGTAACCAATTGGTCCGATAAGAAACTTCTCCTTCACTAATTGTAGCGAGACTAAAGGTACCCCATTGTTCCGTTGATTTATCCACACCCTCTGAGGTATAGTGAATACCCCGGATGCTTCCATTCTCTCTAAAAGAATTTATATTGTTTTTTACCTGACCTTTATTTCCATCATACCCAATAAAATTTTGGATGGTTCCTGCCACAGATATTTCTACTGGCCTATTGGATACGTTTTTTACGGTATAAACAAGAATTGCCATGGGGATGCTACTATCATCTACATTCCCCGGTATAAGTGGATTGAAAGCTCCTACGGTAACTTGTACGGGAAGCGCTTTATCTTTTAGCTTCACTTGCCCGAATGGATAGGCGGTTTGAAAGCTAGCTTCTTCAAAACGAGGCAATCCATGATTGGTGCCAACTGCCCCTAAGTTTCCTTCATAATCCAAATTTGTTGGCGGCCCTTCCAACAAAACGGCCTGTCCTTTTTTATTTTCTTCTTTTATATAAAGTGCGAAGAAAGGCGCCCGATTTACTGGTGGGCCTTTGAACAACCATGGGTTAAACCCCTTGGCAGGTCTGTTCATAATTTCCCAATCTTGAATCGCCCCGTTCCCTTTTAGTGAAACAGTTCCTGTTCCAAAGCCGCCCACGGGCATGGCTATTCGTTGAAGATGGGCCTGGTCATAAGTTTTAAGTACCGGCCATGCATTTTGCTGCGCTCTTGTTAAGTAAAATGCAAATAATAATATTACTAATGGGTATAAGCTTTTCAAATTTTTCATTTTTTATTCTTATCAGCTTTTGGCTCAATATTTATTAAAATTTTAGACAGGCAGGCATACTTATATCAATAGAATGCGATGTTAGCGCCAACATTCCGTCGGCTTTAACATCAAAAACAATAATATTATTTCCATACTGATTGGCAACCAATAAAAACTTGCCATCAGGTGAAAAACAGAAGTTTCTAGGTTGATTAATTCCTTCAGTCACGTAAGCTTGGTGTTTCAATTTTCCTGAATCCAATATTTTAAAAATTGATATACAATGATATCCATCTTGATGTCCTCGATTAGAAGTATATAAATATTCTCCGTTAGGTGATATATGTATGTCAGCAGCAGTACTCCTTCCTTTTATACCCTCAGGCAAAAGATTTTGTTTGTCTATGACCTCAAAAGTTCCATCAGCTTTAGGGAGTAATGTCCATACAACACTACTTATTTCCCCAACAACATACCACAAGTTCCTTGTTGGGTGTGCTGCCATATGCCTTGGTCCATCTCCCGGGGTCATTTTAATGGCTACTTTACCTACTGTTGGCATCCCATCAATTATTGGATATGAAATAATTTCATCTGTCCCAAGATCTGGCACATAGATATATCTTTCATCTTGGGAAAAATAAGTGCTATGCGGATGCGGTACTTTCTGTCTAAAATGGACACTGGACCCTGTGTGTTTAAACGATGTTATTCTTGATAATTTATCAGCATCCAAACGATAAACGGTTATACTACCTAACCTGTAATTCGCTACCGAGACTAAAGACTCATCCTGGTTTAAAGCAACATGGACAGTTGTAGAACCTTCGGTAGCAATTTCCTGAATCAGCTCATAGCTCCCATCCTTTTGTCTATTAAATACACTAAGTTTTCCGTTATCCATTTCACTTACGGCATATACTTTCTCCTTGTTCTTGGATAGTGCCAAGAATGTTGGCTCTTCAACCTTTGCCAATAATTCCAAACCACTAATTTCTCCAGTCTCCGTGTTGAAGTCCGCATTATAAATACCTTCACTTGTACCTATTGTATAGGTCCCAATAGTTAATGGAATTATTTTTTCATCCACATTGGTAGGTATTGAAACTGTCATTGACTTTCTTTTAACGGAACAACCAACACTTAAAATTAGCAGCGTAAAGACTAACAGCCGGAAAAATTTGTAAGCCATATAGTATTTCTCTTTTTAAAAGGCAATATTATTTATCTCATATCTAAGCAAATGGGCTTCTCCATTACTTTGCCTCATAGATATACCCCAACCGGGAATTCCACTTACTTTATTTGCATTTTCCAAATGTGGACGGTACAGTCCAGGAGCCATGGGAATATTAGTCAGGTTTTCTTCCAAGGGTGTAAAATCCAAGCCATCTTTGGCCCAATGAATGGATTTACTCAAAGATGCAAGAGATGCAATTCCGCCATTCTGATTCCATATCAATACTTCATGCCCTTTTTCTGTTAATGGTTTTGAATATTTCTGAAAAGGACCTTCTGGTTTATTGGCCATGGCAACTCCCATTTGTGTGTGTTTTGGCCCTTCTTTTCCATGTTCTATACATCTCCCTTTGTAATACAGCCATATTTTACCATCTTGCACCAATAAACTGGCATCATCTACTCGGTAACTATCAAAATCTGAAGGAACATCACTATGAGCAACAACTAGGTTGTTTGGCAATCGTTTAAATGGGCCATCAGGACTATCTGCTACCGCAACACCAATACCGGTAAAATCATTGGTACTATTACTTTCAAATTTCTTATCGGGATTACCTGGAGTAGGCTGAACTCCTGTATAATACAGGTAATATTTACCATTATAAACTAAGATGTTTGGGGTAAAAACAGAGTGATTATCAAACTTTCCTTCTGCACCTAAACCAAGTGCCATTCCCTGTTCTTCCCATGTATGTCCTTCATCTACGGAAGTAGCATACCAAATAGTGCCCCAATATCCAGATCTAATGGGCTTGTCCATCCGCGTATACCATATATAGTATTTGTTCCCTACTTTAATAATATCACTTGGATCTCTTCTATTGTAAACAGAATCCTTACCTATTCCAGTAATTTCTGAGTAAGAAAAGTCTACCTTATCATTCCTTGTTACTTCCTGTACTATTTCTTCCTTGTTATTTGTTTTTTTAGAGGTTTTGTTTCCACATGCATATAATAAGGATATAGAAATTAGCGCAATAGGTAAATAGGTTCTTACCCCTTTACATTTCATTTTTACTTTTTGTATCATACTAATCTTTGTTTAGGTTGGACTTAAAATTTACATTTATCAAGTTGATTCTGTTATTATTCAGTATCCAAAGAGTTTCAGTTTTGTTAATCTATATTATGCCCCTTAAATCCTACTGAAGGATCTAGAACTTTTCCTTCTTTGGGAGGCGTATGGGCCACATTGGCATAACTCAACATTTTTTCCAGAATTTCAGGTTGCTCTGCCGCAAGATTGTGCTGTTCCTCAACATCTGTACTTAAATCATACAATTCATAATCTGATTGTTTATTGGGCTTAATAGCCTTCCAGTCTCCCATTCTAACAGCACTACTTCTAGGGTCTTCCCAGTACAAATAATTGTGTTGTTCCTGAGGCTTATCCGATTTTTCGCCGAATAAGGTGGGTACAATAGAAATTCCGTCCGTAGAAGCTGGTGCTTCGGTTCCGGCAAGATCAGCTAGCGTGGGCATGATATCCGGGAAATACCCTAAATGATCCGAAACACTACCAGGCTCAATCTTTTCAGGCCAGTATGCTATAAAAGGAATTCTAAGACCGCCTTCATAAAAATTACCTTTTCCACCTCTAAAACGCTTACCGGTTTGGGGGTCCAAATTTGGAGCAAAAAAGCCATGGGGGTGATTTTCATTCTTAAAATATGGTTGTCCGCCATTATCCCCTGAAACAAAAACAATGGTGTTATCTGCGATACCTAATTCTTCAAGTAGGGCCACAATCTCACCAATTTGCCTGTCCACCATTTCAACCATTGCAGCATACATCTGGGCGTCATATTTTCCTTTTTGGTTTGTGGCATCCCATTGCTCACCCTTATACTTTTGCCAAGCCAGTTCATCTTCGGGCATAGCCCAATATCCATGTGGCGGTGTCCAGGCCATATAAGCAAAAAATGGTTCGTCTTTGTTAGAACGAATAAACTCTACCCCCTTTTCGTGAATCAGTTGATGGGAGAATGTTTCTCCGCTTAAATAATCGCCTGTATTGCCCTCCAAGGGCACCTTCTTACTATTGTGAATCAAATATCTAGGATAGTACGTATGGGCGTGCACCTGATGGTAATATCCAAAAAAGATATCAAAACCGTGTTTTTCAGGAACACCAGTTGATCCTACGTCACCCAATCCCCATTTTCCAAATCCGCCAGTGGCGTATCCCGCTTCTTTAAGCACGTTGCCAATGGTTACATCATCGGCCGCCAGCCCCAATCCTCCGCTGTTAGATCGCACTGTGGTATGTCCAGTATGCTGCCCTGTAATGATTGTACTTCTCGTAGGAGCACAAACATTTCCACCAGCCAGAAACTGCGTAAAACGTATTCCTTCTGAAGCCAGTTTGTCAATATTAGGTGTTTCTAAAATAGGATGCCCCATACCGGAAGATTCATAATAGCCCCATTCGTCCATCATGATATAAATAATGTTGGGCTTATCAACATTGGCAGGCTTAGAGCTACACCCCACAATTGCAAACACTGCCAAAACCAATAATGGACCTAATAAATTTGTTTGTTTCATTATAAAATTACTTTTCTAACAATTAATCATTTTTCCAAACCAAGGTTTCCCCTTTCTTTAAAGACAAGACATTACTCAGCTTGTTGCCTGAGTAAATTCGATAGTTTCCGCCTGTAACCGCATATATTTTAGCTTGTTCCAGTTTTCCATTTTCCCATTCAATGTCCACCTCAAAACCGCCACGCGCCTTAAGCCCTTTCACCTTGCCATTTTGCCATGCGGATGGCAATGCCGGCAACAAATGCAGTATATAGGGCGCCTTTGAAAACTTTTCATCTGGTGCAACGGGCACAAATTGGTTTGCATTTTCGGTATCCCTTTGGTAGGCAACAAAAGCGGCATCCTCGATGCTTTTGGCCCTATTGTCCACACTTCTAAGATGACTTTGTAGCAACATTTCACAAACACCTGCAGTTCCCCCAAAATTTCCATCAATCTGGAAGGGCGGGTGAAAATCAAAAAGATTTGGATATGCCCGTTCTGAAGTTAAAAACCTATAAAATTGGTGCGCCTTGTCCCCATTATGGAGCCGGGCCCAAAAATTGGTTTTCCAGGCGGTGCTCCATCCTGTGGAGATATCACCACGATGCTTCATGGTAACCAGTGCCGCATCCGCAATTTCTTTGGTTGTAAGAGGCGAAAAATCCCGCCCAGGATGTAAGGCGATCAAATGTGAAATATGACGGTGTTCGTCCGTTGGGCTATCCCAGTCCTCTGGCCATTCCTGTACTTGCCCGTATTGCCCTATTTTTTGAGGGCTAAGCCTCGGGATTATTTCCTGTAAGGTTTCCCGTAACTCCTTATCTCGACCTAAAACTGTGGTCGCTTCAATACAATCGGTAAATAGGTTCAAGACTATCTGTTGATCCCATGAAGCCCCATAGGCCTGTTTGTTCAATTTTCCATGTTCTGCTTGCAAATAGACATTTTCTGGTGACCAGGTGGGGTATACTACAAGCGTTCCATCTTTCCATGGAGCCAAAAACTCCACATAAAATTCTGCTGCACCTTTTAAAATGGGATATATTTCTTCCAGATAGGATTTGTCCTGATTAAATGCATAGTGCTCAAAAAGGTTTTGACATAGCCATGCCCCCGATTGTTGCATACGCCTACCGTGTACATTGGGAGCAGTGAAACCGAACACGTTCCCATTAAGGCCTGCACTCCATCCCTTCTTTGCTCCAAAGGTTTCTTGTGCGACATATTTACCTGACTCCGCAATGACTTTCATCCATTCCACATAGGGAGTAAAGGAGCCTGGAAGATTGGCGGTTTCCACCATCCAATAATTCATGGCTACATTTATGTCGTTGTGATAGTCGGCATTCCAAGCCGGTTTTAGATGCCCGTTCCACAAGCCTTGAAGGTTGGATGGTACCGGAGAGCTACGCGAACTACTCAATTGCAAATAGCGGGAATAATTAAAATAAAGGTTTTCCAATTCCAGGCTAGGTCCCTTTTCAACTAACTTATCAGTAGTTAGGCCCGACACTTGAAAATCCAGTTGCAGCTGGCAACGATCCATTAGTGCCAAGACATCTTGTTGGTGTGCCATTTTTAGGTTGTCATAGCCAATCGCAACAGCTTGGTCCATAATGTACTTAGAATCCGCCCTATAATCGCGTCCTTTAAAGGACGGATAAACGGGCAAATAATCGGAATAGGCCGATAGGTAAATCTTAACGTCCGTAGCCCCCAATACCTTAATAGAGCCATCTTCTTGGGGCAGCAACTTGCCCTTTCCTGCATCAATGTGTACCAATTGTTGAAATGCTATATCATCCTTAACCATGGGCACAACTCCGTTCAGGACAATTAGATTGTCTTGAGTGCTAAGGCTCTCTCCTTTGTGTAAGGTGCCCACTTTTATATGCAGGTCCATGGTAGTTTTTCGTGCCGTGTATCGAAGGGCGACCACATCGTTTGGATGGCTACAGAAATACTCCCGCCTAAAATGGGCTTCACCTATGGTGTATTCCACTGAACCCACCCCAGTTCGGGCATCCAAGGTGCGGGTATAGTTATTTACTGCTGTGCTGTCGTGCCCTGTTGAAATGAACAAATCCGTAAAAGGGGCATAGTTGCCCAAAGGTTGTTTACTGCTTAAATATTTAGTGGACATAGCCTCCATACTATTATCTGAAGTACCGTAGGCCCCTTGTCGGAAAGCTTCCCTTACTTTTTCAAAATCCTTATAGGCCCCGATTCTTGTACCTGATTGTGCCTTTTTATCAAGCCCACGTTTGCTGTTCATCCACAAGGTAATATCGTTTACCAATATATGTTCCTGATCAATGCCCCCAGAAAACATAGCACCCAAACGCCCGTTGCCCATTGGCAAGGCCTCCTGTATATATCCTATTTTATTTGGATTTTCCCGCTGATCTGATGTAAATTCACTGGCAGGCTTATTATACCGCAACAGGATTTGGGCTTTTGCCTGAGCAGTAATAACACATAGAAGAAAAACCAATACCAAGTTCTTCATAGCACCTATTCTTCGTTAACGGGTCGTATCCACATACAATGTCCACCTCCTGGGGCCATTACCGCCTTAATAACATCCCCTTTCCTTACTTTACCGTTCCTTACCTGATACGCTTCCGGATTGGTCTTGCAATGGGTTTCCTTGGTGTCTTCATAAAAGGTGATATCGTATTCCTGATCGGCCTCCAAAAAGTCTAGATCAATATCCAATGCTCCCCCTTGTTGATTGTACACACTACCAATAAACCATTCTTTGCCATGCCGCCGTGCCGTTGTAATATATTCCCCAATTTTGGAATGTAGAACATGGCTCTCATCCCATTTCCCAATAGGCAATTTTTGAATAAACTCGAACAGATCGGCCTTGGCCTCATATGCTTCCGGTGCGTCGGGGATACAGACCAAACCACTGAAAATTATCAATGTACGGGCGACTTCAGACGCTACTGTTGAAAAATAAGTATTGGTTTCCCTTGGCCCCTTTTGCCGCAAGCCACTGTTGATGCCCGTTAAATCAAAGTTGCCGTTGTTCATATCCAAAGGCCCTGTAATGGCATTTATGAGTGCCATTTTAATGAATGATTCCGGGGTAAACGCCCGTCGTGAATCTTGCTGTGCATGACAATATTCGCGGGTAATGGCATTGGGGTAGGTACGTCTTATTCCCGTAAAAGGTACCGGCCCATCATGGAAGTCGATCAGTAATTTACTGGCTGCACTTTGCTGAATGGCCTCCCTGGTAAAATCAACATTGCTGCCCATAAAACCGTATTTGATGCCCTTCATTCCCAAAGACTGGTAATAAGGAAAAAGTTCCTCATCCCCGTATTCTCCATGCCTCCTATCATAGTACAACATTAGATCTACCTTCTTTTCCGCGGCATAATCAATTACCTTTTGTAGGTCCAGTTTATCCGAAAGCTCAAAATGTCCTTTAGTAACTTCCTTATACCAAGAATCATCAATAAGGAAATAGTCAATTCCTTTTTCAGCGGCAAAGTCGATAAAACGGAAATAACTTTCGGTATTGATGCCATACTCAAAACCATCAGGAGCAGTGTAACCGTGAACACGCCAATCCCACAAAGTTTTCCCAGGCTTTATCCAATCTGTATTTTCAAGTTTTGATGGAGTTGCCAAATTGATGGGCACTGTGTTAACCACCAGGCCCCCGGCCGATTTCCCAAAAAGAATTACCCGCCAGGGACTGGTCCATTCCTTTTCATTTAATTCCACTTTGTTTCCGGACAGAATTCTTCCTTCCGTCCCCCTTATATCCAGCTGCATTGGATCAATACCGTTGGCCGCATAGAGGTCCGACTCCAATAATGCCATATAGGATTGGTTTGGTGATTCGACCACCAGCGGGACGCTTATTTTCCTTTTTTTACCGTTTTTCTCCTGTAAATAATCGGTCAACCCTTTAAAATCCACGGGGCCCAAGGGCTCGCTTTCACCTGCAGGGGTATAATAATTACTACCGTCGGCTAAAGCGTACTCACATTTAAAAATGGCTTCCGCTGGTTTTTCACCCTCATCAAGAACAAAACGAAAAGCGACCCCTTCGTTATACGCTCTGGCCAGCAATTTCCCGGATACCCCATCTATATCAATATCCAATTGAAGCTCTTTATAATTATTCCTGATGTTGGTTTGTTGCCCCCAAACTGGATTCCAGCTATCGTCGTTTTCAATTTCGAAAGCCTCCAAAATGGTCACTGAGGCGTTTGGAAATATTTCCAGTTCCGAAATACCGATACTCTCTATGTCTCCCGAATCTATCTGATAATTCAATTTATTATCAATAAGTGCTATACCTACGGACAGCTTGCCATCTGGAGAGCTTAGGTTAAAATTATCAAGCGGTTTTTGACAGGACACCAATCCTGTCAACAGGGCAATAAAAAAGAACAATTTTCGAATTATCATATTAATTTCAATTTTCACTTATACACTTTTTAGTCTGTCGTAGGCGTGCTGCCCCACCAGTTGTTATTGGGGTCAAAATCATTGGATAACATCTCCATCCGTTGTTTTTCCAATGCAGGCATTTTTTCGTATTCCATTTTGGTTAAAAACTCCCTGGCCTTCTCTTCGGAATATTCGGGGTCAGGCTCAGCATATTTTGCCCCCACCTCTGTCAAATAATCGAACAATTCCTTGTTAAGTTCTTGCACCTTAGCTGGGTAATCAGATGCAAGATCAGTGGTCTCACTCAGGTCTTTCGAAAGGTTGTAGAGCTCTTTTCTCCCGTCCTCATAGTAATGAATAAGTTTCCAGTCGCCCCTACGAATAATGGAGGAAGGCTCTCCCCCCTGGTTACCATAATGCGGGAAATGCCAGATAAGGGCACGCTCGTTCAGAGTTTCCCCTTTTAACAAAGGGAGCAGGCTAATGCCATCATTATGTTCCTGTGGAAGTTGTTCCCCACCTGCCAACTCCAAAAATGTGGGATAAAAATCGGTTCCTGAAACAGGATAATCAATTTTCTCCCCTCCTTTGGATAGACCGGGAATTTTAATAAAATAGGGTTCCCTGATTCCGCCCTCGAACTGGTAGCCTTTGCCTGCTCTCAATGGCTTATTACTGGTAGAAAAATTATCCCCGGCAGCTACCCCGCCATTATCGGAAGTAAATACCACAATGGTATTTTCCTCAAGCCCCATCTCATCGAGGGCTGAAAGTACTTGGCCAACAGCTTCATCCATCTGCTCTACCAGGCCCGCATAAACTGGATTGTCCTGGACCTGGCGAATGGGCAAAAATTTCCCCATACTAAAGGCACTTTCCGCAATTCCTTGTTGTTGCGCTTTATCTCGATATTTCTTCCATTTTTCCTCTGTGGTCTGAATGGGCGAATGCACCGCATAAAAGGAGAGATAGGCAAAAAAAGGTATTCCGGTTTTCTGAGGATTATTTTCTTGAATGAAATTCACCGTTTCCTTTGCAAGGCGATGCGATAGGTTCTCCCCATCCTTTCCATTTTCTAAATTTGGATTGTCATAGGGTGAAAAATAACCTCCCCTTGGCCCACCTGAAGTCCAACCCCCAACGTTGATATCAAATCCGTGATCTTCTGGCCAGGAACCCTTGTCCCCCAAATGCCATTTTCCGGCAAAAAACGTTCTATACCCTTGCTGTTTCAGGGCTTCAGGCATTGTTATGTAGTCTTTGGGCAGGTTGTGGGTATATTCTGCGGGAAGCAATTTTGTAAAGCGATTCCTTGTACGCCAAGCTTCCCCTGCAGGAGATCCGATATGTACGGTGATATCATGCCTAGCAGTAAATTTTCCGGACATTATACTTGCCCGTGAAGGGCTACAGACCCTACTGGCAGCATATCCGTTGGTAAAAATAGTTCCTTGATCGGCAATACGGTCAATGTTGGGTGTTTCATAGTAGGTACTGCCCATACAACTTAGATCCATATAGCCCAAATCATCGGCAAGGATGAAAACAATATTGGGTTGACCCTTACTTTCCTGCTTTTGACAAGAAACAGTCAATACCATTAGAACAGATAGAATGGATATGTAGGGCCTTAGCATGGATTTGTATTTTTTTGATTTGTTGAAAGTTCAATAAGTGTCAATTTGTCTTAAAAAATAAATGTAAATAATTGATTATAAATTAATTAAAGCTAATGTTCGTGTCTCCTCGAGCCTGCCTCCCGGCAGGTAGGCCTGCCTTGTCGGACAGACAGGCGGAGTCGAGAGGTTTTTGATAATTACAAAATTAAAATGAGGTCTCGACTCCGCTCGACCCGACATCATTAACAACTAAAATCAACCGAACTCACCTTAATTAACAATTTCCTCTATTTGTTTCCAGCCTTCCATCCCATCATTTTCTTGCACTTTCCCGGTAGTACTTCTTCCGTCGAGAATGATTTTTTTAAGGGCCTCCTTAAGCTCCGTGGCCTTTTCAGGGAATTCCGCTATCAAATTTTTTGTTTCCCCAATATCAGCTACCAAATTGTAAAGCTGCATAGAGGGCAGATCCAGATTTTCCTGTTTTATATCCTGTGGCCTTGGGTAGCTCCAACCGCCTGAACCCGGACAAACACTTAATTTCCAGGGACCCTGCCTTATTGCAAAAGACCCATTTATGGAATGATGCACAGTATATTCACGAATATCGGCATCCTTTTTCCCTGTAATAAGCGGTAACATACTGTAGCTGTCCTCTGCTTCGGTATCTTTAATTTTGTACCCGCTCAATTCGGCGCAAGTGGCAAAAAAGTCGGTGGTACAAATAATTTTGTCCGAACTGGTATTTTTTGGAGCTTTACTGGGCCATTCTACTATAAAGGGTACGTGGTGCCCACCTTCAAAAATATCGGCTTTTGTTCCCCTAAAGGTATAGCTGGGATCATGGTCCACTTTGGCTAGTTCTTCAAAATCAGCTTTTGGAGAACAACCATTATCACTGGTAAAAACCAACAAAGTATTGTCTGAAATCCCTTGTTCTTTTAGAACCTCCCTAATCTGACGCACCACATCATCTACCTGCATCACAAAATCGCCATACATATTGGTATTGCTCTTGCCCAGAAATTCTGTGGTGGGCAAAATAGGCGTGTGGGGTGCGGGCAATGGAAAATATAAAAAGAAAGGGGATTCTCCCTTGGCCTTTTGACCAATGTAATCAACGGCCTTATCTGTTAGGTCTTGCAATACGTTGGCATGAACAAAATCATCCGAAGTAGGTCCTTTTCTCCATATTCCTTTCTCGTCAACCGAAACCGTCGTCTTGGTCGGCACCATAGTGGGCATATCGTTCTCCACGTATACATAGGGGGCCATGTCCAGTGAGCCACAAAAACCAAACGAATAATCGAACCCATGGGTAGCTGGGCCATTTTTTACCGGGGAGGCGAAGTTCACCTCTGGGTTTACATTCAGTTTATCATGCTCTAGATTCGCATCCTTATCCGCTATATCCCAGTCCCATCCCAGGTGCCATTTCCCTACGTAGGCGGTAGTATAGCCTTGTGTTTTTAGCATTTCGGCAATAGTAGTACGTTCTTGTTTTATCAAGGATTTTGAATAACCACTCAACACAAAACTCTTTAAGGAAGATCGCCAATTATATCGTCCCGTCAATATGCCGTAACGGGTTGGGGTACATACCGCCGATGAGGTATGGGCTTCGGTAAACTTCACTCCGTTAGTAGCCATAGCGTCCAAATTTGGAGTAGCAATTTTCCCTTCGGGGTTAAAAGCTTTCACATCGCCGTACCCCAGGTCATCTGCAAGTATATAGATGATATTGGGGGATTGGGCCGCGCTTTTTTCCGTCCTTGTCTTATTCCTTTGCGCAAGGCAAGAGAGCTGGGAAAAAACCAACAGTAGCGTAATAATTTTGGTAAAACTTGTCATTTGTCAAATATTTTGAATGGTGATTTCTTCAATTCGCTGGAGTGCTCTTCTTTTTGGATTTTCATGAAAAATCATTTTTTAAAAATAGTATATGTACACTGATGTTGCCACTAGTAAAACAACCGCTTGCAATACTTTTTTTGCATAAACGAATGACTTTTAAGGCCTAATTGTTAAAATTATCATGATAATTAAAAAATCTTCTTAAATGGAAAAATATCCAATACTGCCTAAGTAATTTCAAAGTCTGGTAGTTATGGGAATAGCAATAGGGGTTAGTGGAAAAAAAGGGCAGATTCTTTGGTCTGCCCTTTAAGAAAAAAACTAACTAACCATTATTGAATAAATCCTCTTTTTAATACCCGGGATTTTGAATATTACCTCCTCCCTCACGTTGAATTATATTAACCTGTGAATGCGATATGTCTTCCTTTGGATCGAATCTATACCTTTTTGTGGCAAAGAACTTTTTAAACTAAGAATCAAGCCTTTAATTATACTCAAGTATAAACCCCACGGAAATTATTTAACTTCAATATATCCAGTGGTATCCCTTTTAGCCATTAAGAAGTCCTCTAATTTTGACGAGAGTTCTTTCTCGATAATGGGATGCTTGCCCATAAGGTTATAGAGTTCGCGATGATCCTGCCCCAAATCGTAAAGAGCTGCAGGTCCAGTACTGTCCATTAACATTTTCCACTTTCCCTGAACTATTCCCGAAGTTGCATAAGGATGGGGTTTAGGACCTTGATTTTGAAAACCTTTATAAAGGTCCATTTGCCAATAAAGGGCATCCCGTTCTACATAATTATTCTTTTCAAGAAGTGGCAACGCACTAATCCCATCGATTTCAAGATTATCTATATTAATTCCGACAGCATCTGCCAAGGTCGGCAAAATATCCGCCATGTGTAGGGTATTGAATGAATGGGTATTTTCGGGAATCTTACCCTTCCATACAGCTAACATAGGAACTCGCAATCCTCCTTCATGTAAATCAGTTTTACCACCTGAAAATGGTCCTGGGCTTCCCTGAAAAGCTGGGCCATTATCTGAAGTAAATAAAATTATAGTATTTTCAAAAATTCCCTTTTCCTTCAAATGGGCAATCAATCTACCTATATTGGCATCCAAATGTGATACCATAGACCTGAAGTATAATTGATCGCCTGTCGCACCAAGTTTTTTATATTTCGATAAATGGGGTTCAGGTGCCGGTTCATAAGGGGTATGTGGCACATCAAACCAAAGGTTAATAAAAAAAGGTGCATTTTCATTTTGATAAATGTCGATTTTAGAAATCGCCTCGTCCACCTTTATTTCGGTCCAATGCTTATTGATGGTATCTGCTCGCCTATCGTTTCTTATCATAAATTTACCTCCCTCCCTGTACAATTTTCTTTCTTTAATTAATTTTGGTCTAATAGGAGCACCCTCAATACTCGTCAAATAATGATCAAAACCATGTTGCAATGGTCCTGGGTTAACTTTCTTACCTTGGCCTCGACCTTCATAGTCAATAGGCCTTAGCCCCCCTAAATGCCATTTACCAATGTGTACAGTTTTATACCCATTATCCCTTAATAGTTCTGGAAGTGTTATAGAAGATTCTGGAAGATGTTCTTGATTATCATTAAAATGTTGTCGAATATCATAACGTAATGGATATTTCCCTGTCAGTAGACATGCTCTAGAAGGAGAACAGACTGCCGAACCCGAATAGAATTGGCTAAACCGCATACCTTCGCGCGCTAGGGCATCTATGTTAGGGGTCTCAATCGATTGGCTTCCGTAAATTGATAAATCCCCGTAACCCAAATCATCAGCCAGCAAAATAATTATATTAGGTGGCACTGCGACATTTTCTTTATTCACTGAATTTGGTTTCTCTATCTCTTCGCACGCGAAAAGACAGAAACAAATGAATATTGGAATAATTTTCCTGAAAAAGGTTGACCTCATTAACACCATTTTTAATTAGTTAGTAACAGATTCTTTTTTTAAAAGAATTTCTTATCCGAAAATCATATTAGTATCCCGGGTTTTGATCAGTTCCTGCATTCATACCATCATTTCTTTCAAAAACATCTTGAGGAATTGGAAACAAAACATGATGAGGTTGTATTTGTGCATCGGGAGTCACTGCCAAAACACGCTCTACCAGTGTGCCCCATCGCAATAAGTCAAAATATCGTACCCTTTCGTCAAAAAGCTCAGTTCTACGTTCCTTTCTTACGGCAGACCTAAAAGCACTTTTATCTGACGCCACTATTGGATTAGTTACTTCAATATTAATTAATCCCGCTCGATTACGAACTGGGTTGATATATTGTAGGGCGGAACTCGGACCGTTTGCTTCATTTTCTGCTTCTGCAGCTATTAAATATACTTCAGCTAGCCGAAGTGCAATAAAATTATAGCTGCTATTGTTATTCGATTCAAGTCCATTAATATAGGCACTAGGTGTTCTTTTTATACTATAATTGGGGGTTGCACCATCGGCGTTGAAGGTAAGGACTTCTCCAACGGCATTGGAGACCTCTGTCGCAATCATACTTCTTCTTTCATCACCTTGCTCAAAGTCAGCAATCAAATCTTCTGACGCAATATATACACCTCCCCAATTTGGGCCAAGAAAATAATCTTTATCAGCGTTGGCACCTATACCCCTAGGCCAATTACCTACTTGGTTCGCTCTCTGTAATTCAATTTCGTATTGAATTTCAAATAATGACTCTTGATTATTTTCGTTGGAATCATCAAATACATGCCAAATAGAAGGTAATAGTTCCCTATCACTTTCATTAATTACCCTCTTTGCCCAAGAAGCAGCATCTGCCCATTCGCCTCTAGTTAAATAAACCTTGGCCAATAAAGCCATAGCTGCGTACTTGGAGGGACGTCCTGGTAGGGGGGATGTTTCCGGTAAATCTTCACTTCCGGTTATTAAATCACTAACAATCAAATCATAAACTTCATCAACAGTGCCTCTTGGTATATTTGAAGCTTCCTCAGGTGTTTCCAAAGCTTTATCAATGATGGAAACCCCACCGAATAGCTGTACCATAATAAAGTAATTGTAGGCCCGCAGAAATTTTGATTCGGCAATTAATGCTTGTTTATTGGGAAATTCAGGCATTCCCGATATTCCGTCAATTGACCAGCTAAACGTATTAATCTTTCCCACTTGATAATATAAATTCTGTGGTCCGCGTGTAGGGTTAAAATCGATAAATTTAGCATTTCTATCAACATCATTGGGATTTGCCAAAGGTCTAACAGTAAAATCGTCGGACATGGCTGCCAACTGAAAATCCTGATGCCAACCAAAAGAGCCAGAAATTCCCGACCCAAAAGTTCTATACCCTCCCAAAACTGCAGCTTCTGCATCGGATTCAGTAATAAAAAAAGTAGATGGATTGATAAAACTTCTTGGCTCCGTCTCCAAAAAATTATCACATCCAATACAAGAAAATAACAATATGTATGTTATGAACAATCTGATAGTAATTATATATTTTTTCATTTTTTTTATTTATAAACTAATATTAACACCTATTCTATAAGTGCGACTTAATGGATAGGATCCATTGTCATTAAACGCCTCAGGATTCAATCCGTCATACTTTGTAAATGTGGCAAGATTCTGTCCACTTAAATACAGTCGCAATTTTGAAACATTTAATTTATCTAAAACTTTTTTATCAAAATTGTATCCAATCGTTACATTTTGAAGTCTAACATAATCCGCTTTCTGAACTGTCCCGGAATGTACTAGGTGATTTATATTGGCATTCAATCTTGGAATAGCATTACTTGGATTTTGAGGAGTCCACGCATCTAGTAATGAGGTATAAAAATTACTAAGACCTTGATTTATTCTATAACCTCTTTCCGAAAAATCCCTATTATAAATTCTATGACCAAAAGCTCCTTGAAAGAAAAAGCCTAAATCCCAACCTTCATAACGAACATTCCCGTTAAATCCAAAGTACTTGTTAGGAGTGCTTAAATCAGTTGCCCTAAAATCATCCAATGGAACTATTTGTCCATCCCCATTTATATCTTCGATAATAGGATCTCCCACTTCTTTATTATAAATCGCTGCCTCTGCCTCTTGCCCTATTTGATATATACCTTTGAATTGCGGGATAAACCAAGTTCCTAAAGGTTTACCAACTATTCTTGCTGTGTTGCCTGTTCGTAGTGTATCCGCCTGATTAAACTCTCCCAGACTTATGAACTTGTTCTTCTCAAAGGAAGCGTTAGCATTTAGGTCCACTGCGAACTCACCTAAGTTGAAAGTGCTTCCAAGCTCCAATTCAAAGCCACTATTTTTAATCTCACCCGCATTAACTGTAATATTAGAAAAACCTGATTCAGAAGCCAATACCCTTGGTGCCAACAAGTCTGTAGTCGTTTTGTCATAATAATCCGCCGTAAGACTTAAGACATTGTTGAAAAATGTTGCATCCAGGCCAATATCCAGCTGTGTCGTTCGTTCCCATTTAATATCCTGATTGCCAAAACTGCCTGGAATCACCCCAGTAGCCGACGTGCTTCCAAATTGCACAGAAGTGGTACTAAAACTTGGAAAGGAAGCATAATTGCCAATTTGATCGTTACCTCCTACTCCATAACTAGCCCTAAGTTTCAAATAATCTATTTTATCTGATATCCCATCAAAAAAAGGTTCATCACTTATTCTCCATGCACCAGAGACGGCAGGAAAAAAATCATATCGATCGTTAGGTCCCAACCTTGATGAACCATCATATCGACCAGAAAAAGTTAATAAGTATCTTGCTTTATAATCATATGCCACCCTTCCTAAAAACGAAGAGACTTGCCATTCTTGAAGGATTGACCCTGGAGGTAAATCCGATGCTCCTGCCTCAAGGTTATAAGACTGAAACCCGTCGGTAACAAAATTGGAAGAGCCAGCAAAAACCCCTTCTAAATGATTTCCTTGAAAAGTTGTACCAATAACTGCATTGACCTTATGATTTCCAAATTCCTTATTATAGCTTAAAGTATTCTCGTTTAACCAGGTCAAATTTAAAGTGCTTGCTCTTCGGGCTACCCCTCCCAACTCACTTCCCAATAACGTAGTCTCCTTAGGAAAATAAACTCCATCACTTCTAGAGAAAATATCATATCCTAAACTTGAGCGTAATTTCAAACCGTCAAAAATTGTATATTCCACAAAGAAATTGCCCAAACTCCTCAATGTCTTATATTGTATTTCCTGAGTTTTTGCAATAGCTACAGGATTTGTTATGGCCTGAGCTGATCTTGTTGGAAATACAAAGTATGACCCATCCGTGTTAAAAATGGGATCGGTAGGAGGCATTTGCAAAACACTGGAAATAACTGTAGGCCCTGCCTGTGGATTACGATCTATTCCATATGGGATATCATTATTAGTTGTATACGAGGCAGTCATACTATTTCCAAGTTTGAATTTTCCGAGTGTAGCATCCAAATTCGCCCTAATTGAGAACCTATTCAAATCATTATCTATAACTATTCCTTCTTCATCATAATACGAGCCGGATAGGAAGTATGAAAATTTATCAGTACCACCTGATGCAGAAAGGGAAAAATTCTGGGTTATAGCAGTTCTAAAAACCGCATTTTGCCAATCGGTACCTCCTGTAAGTGAATAATTCTCCAAGTCTGCATCTGTAAACAATCGATTAGCACCATTGGCATCAGTATATCTATTAGCTATAGTAATGTATTGAGCCGCATTGGTTAAAGGATAATCCTTTGAAATGTTGGATATAGCCGTATAATAGTCAAAATTAATCTTAGCCTGGCCAGACTTACCTCTTTTCGTGTTTACAATAATCACTCCATTGCTACCTCTTGCACCATAGATTGCAGTAGCTGCCGCATCTTTTAATACCTCAATTGACTCAATGTCGTCTGGATTTATTGTAGCAAATATATTAGTCGCACCCGGTGTTGCCTGATCCACATCAAATGCATTCGCCGAACCACTATTGTTTGGAATTACTAGTCCATCTATAACGTACAAAGGAGCAGTACCTGCAGAAATCGAATTAGTCCCCCTAATTCTTATGTCCGGCTGGGCTCCCGGAGCTCCTTGGGATTGCGCAATAAACAATCCTGGAGCCATACCTTTAAGTGCCTGATCAAAGGAAGCGGTAGTTATTTTTGATATTTCTTCAGCCTTGACCGTTGAAATGGAAGTGGTCAAATCTTTCCGTTGTACTGTTCCATATCCCACTACAACAACTTCTTCTAATCCAGCTGCAGATTCCTCTAGAACTACAGTTAAGGAAATCTGCCCATCAAGCAGGATCTCCCTGGTTGCAAAGCCAATATATGACACAACCAATGTGGCATCAGCGCTATCCAGTTCAAGGGTAAAATTCCCATCAAAATCGGTCTGTGTACCGTTAGCTGTTCCCTTTTCCACAATACTTGCACCAGGTAATGGTTGCCCGGTCAGATCCGTCACCGTACCTGAAACTTCAAACTGCTGTTGCAGCAGCACTTCTTCGTTAGGCGCGTTATTGGTATGCCGTTCCCGAATAACAATGCGATTTTTTTGGGAAAGGTCAAATTCAACAGGACTCTTGGACAAACTTTGTTTTAAAAGCTCATCCACTCCAATCTCTCCTTTTTTCAACTGAACTTTAGGAGCGTCTGTAAACAGATCATCTGGATATAAAAAACGGTATCTGGTCTGGTTTTGAATAATATCAAAGACCTCATCTACAGAGACTACCTTGTCGGCGTCTATAGTTACTTTCTCTTGAGAAAATGACTTTTCCGTTGTAATCCCAAAAACGGTTGTGCACAATAGAAAAATAAAAGTTCTCATAATCATGAATAACACCCGCATTCGGACGAACGACCGGGCCTGAATTAATTTAATTTTCATAAATTTACATAGTATTGGTTGGACATTTGTTTAAGTAATACACTCTAAAGGGACGAAGTTGATGCACCGCTAAATGTTCTCCTTCGTTCCCTTTTTTTCAAAATTCTATTTTATTTTAATAGTATTGTTTTATTAATTATTTCGTAGTCCTTAATGACCCCGAAATTTTTTATAGTATTCAATATATCTTCTATATTCTGATCTTTCCCCAGTACCCCATTAAATCCTGCTTTTTCCAATTCAGGATTTTCGAAATTAACATCCATATCATACCAGCGTGATAAAACCTTCATAATCTCTACCAGAGGTTTTTTTCGAAAACTAAAAACACCATCTTTCCAGGAAATCTCATTATAAACATTAACTGTAGCAATGGCAATACTGTTGTCATTCAGATTTAGGTTTGCCTGTTGTGAGGGTTCCAGTTCCCGTTTGCTATTTGTGGTATTAATTAAAACCTTGCCCTCTACCAAGGTGGTATAAATATTTGCTTCCTCCTTATAAGCCTTAATATTGAATTCGGTTCCCAAAACCTCAATTTCTTGGGATTGATTGGAAACTATAAATTTTGAACCTGCATGTTCCGTACTCGGGGAAACAGCAAAGTATCCTTCACCGTATACCAGTTCTACTTTTCGGGTTTGACCATCTATGAAGTTGACCGGATATCTAAGTTGGGATTCGGAATTAAGCCAAACGGCGGTACCATCGGATAAGACCAAGTGAAACTGTCCTCCCCTAGGGATAGTTAAAATATTATAGACCTCTTTTGCCTCATCACTTTTGTCCGCCCCGTATACAATTACTTCACCATTGCTACTTGCATTTGGTGTTTGATAGGTGTTGCCCTTCTCCAAAGCCACTTGGGTGCCGTCCTCCAAGGTCAAGGTGGCTTTCTCTGATCCAATATTAATATTATTGCTAATTATTCTGGTATTCGTTTCCACTGTCTTGGAGAAAATATTATCCTTTAGGAAGTAACCAGTGACCAATAAACCGGTGACAACTGCCGCCGCCGCGTAGGAAATAATTTTACGGATCTTTTTTAGTTTTACAGCCTTGATCTCTTCATCCATTAATTGCTGCAACCTGTTCTTTAGATTATTGGCGTCGAATTGTCTCATTTCGTGTTCAATGGCGTAATTTGTCTGAATATAGTCGTTAAACAAGTGTTGGTTTCTGGCGTTCTGCAACCATACCGCCAACATATCCAACTCATCTGCCGAGGCTTGACGGGTCAGGAATTTGGTAATTAGCTCCTTTGCTCTTTTATTGTCCATTAGAAACGTACTATTTACAATTAATACGTATGCATTTTACATAACCCTAACTTTTTTAGCAACTTTTTTTTTAAATTGCCCAAATTAACCGCCGGTTATTACTAAATTACCATATGCCAGCCAAATATTTTGACAACTTACAATTGATTGAAGCTCTGAAATTAGGGGATTCCAAAGCGTATACTTTCCTAGTGGATACCTATCATCACAAGCTATGTCTTTATGCCTACAGTCTTATCAATGATCAGAAGGCTGCTGAAGATATTGTGCAAAATGTTTTTATCCGTACCTGGAAAAAACGAAACCGTTTAAATTCGGATTTCGATATTAAAAGTTTTCTTTATAAGTCGGTTTACAATGAATTTATAGATGAATATCGAAAACAAAAATTAGTAGTGCCATTAGAGAAGAAATATATTGATGCGCTAACCACTATGGTGGAAAATGAAGATGAACATGCCATGGAACGAAGAATAAAATTGGTAAAACGGGCTATCCAAAACCTTCCCCCGAAATGCAAGGAAATATTTATGCTAAGTAAGCAAGATGGACTCACCAATTTGGAAATTGCAGAGTATAAGCAAGTTTCCGTAAAATCGGTTGAAGCCCATATCACCAAGGCTTTTTCCATACTCAGACAATCAATAGGGGAGGAAATGCATCAGGTATTATTCCTAATATTTAGAACACTAAAAAACGATCAACTATCTGCTGGGAGGGAATAGCTCTAAATATATTTTCTTCTATAAATTGGATTAACTGGTCATGTAGATCATAGAATAAGTGAATTATGAACGGCCTCTATGGACAATTTCCTTCGCTAATAATATAAAGCATGGTTAGTTGCCATAAATATCCCTAAACAAAAAAATCCAACCTAGTTGAATAGGTTGGATTTTTGATTTTGC